>SMTZ1_10000439_pt1 | contig 48154 bp, 44 predicted proteins | sample DeeMarSWOR136_30_FD_25667 | JGI IMG/M metagenome (IMG submission 25667) | reverse complement strand
TGTCCGTCGAGTTATGATCTCGGCGAGGATATGAAAGTGGTTCTGCTCAGCACCACCGAGGGCGACGACAAGCCGCTCAAGTACCCGGCGATGTTCCGTCGCGCTTCGGTTATGGTCGTCAACAAGACCGACCTGCTGGGGCATTCCGATTTCGACCTGGAGCGGGTCAGGAAACACGCTCGGCAGATCAACGGTCAGCTGGAGATCTTTGAAGTGTCCTGTCGAATGGGGGAGGGGCTGAGAGCGTGGTATGACTGGCTGAACGCGGCGGCGAAGGCAAAACACGATAAGCGAGTGTAGATTCTCACAGAAAAGAGGATCTCCCGGAATCAAAGTCCTTAAGACTGTGGGATACTCTGTCGCGCGGACATGACTGGGCCCCTGCCGCCGCAGGGGTGACGCGGCTTGGGGCCGCGTTATCTTGTGAGGTAGGTACGTCTTCGGACCTGAGAATCTTCGCTATGTCGATGGCGGGTTTGAGGCAAACCTGCCCTACGGTCAGCATATCCTCGGTAGTTGCTCGCCGGTGAACATTTCGACGACGCGCTCGGTGCCGGAAACAGTGCGCAGGACCACCAGCCCGTCGGTATCGGCTCGTACCTCGCCGATGACAGCAGCGCCTTGGCCTAGAGGATGACTCCGCAGAGTATCCACACCATTGTCTGCATCCTGCTCCCCGACTATGGCGATGAACCTCCCTTCGTTGGCGACGTACATCGGGTCCAGGCCGAGCAGTTCGCAGGCGCCGGCGACGGCGTCGCTCACCCGCAACCGGTCTTCGATGATTTCTATCCGCCGTTTGGCCGTGCCGGCGATTTCGACCAGCGCCGACGCCAGCCCGCCTCGGGTAAGGTCACGCAGGCAATGAACTTCGGCACCGGACCGAAGCAGTCGGGCCACGATGTCGGCCAGCGGGGCGCAATCACTCTCGATGGCGGTCTCAAAAGACAGCCCCTCGCGCTGCGCCATCACGGCAATCCCGTGGCGGCCGATATCGCCGCTCAATACGATCCGGTCACCCGGCTTGATTTCCCGCGGACCGATCTTCACGTCGGTCTCAAGTACGCCTACGCCCGTGGTGGTTATGAACATCCGGTCGGCCTTGCCGCGCTCCACGACTTTGGTATCGCCGGTGACGATACGGACACCAACCTCACGCGCGGTTGCCGCCATCGAAGCGACAATTCGCCGCAAGACTTCCACCTCGAGCCCTTCTTCGAGAATAAATCCGGCCGACAAGTACAACGGTCGCGCTCCGCACATCGCCAGGTCGTTGACCGTTCCGCAGACGGCCAGCTTGCCGATATCGCCGCCTGCGAAGAACAGGGGATTGACCACGAACGAGTCGGTGGTGAAAGCCAGGCGCGACGACGGCGGGTTCAGGATGACGCCGTCGTGAGAGGCATCATATTCGGTATCCCCGAAAGCGGGCGCGAATATCTCGTTGATCAATTGCCACGACAGCCGTCCGCCGCCGCCGTGAGCCAGGAGAATGCGAGAACCGTTTTGCATCGTGCGACTATCCCTCGATGGCCGGACGCCGGTCGGCATATCGATAGTACGCGGCGCAGGCGCCTTCCGATGAGACCATGCATGGTCCTACCGGGGACTCAGGACGACACTTCGAGCCGAAATACGGGCACTCAACCGGCTTCAGAGTTCCCGATAAGACCCGCCCGCAGTAGATATCACTTGCCGCGGCCGCTGATGCGCCGGGCCGGAAGCGCCGAACGGCATCGAAGCCGGCGTACTGCTCTCGCAACGCGAAGCCGCTGTCTGGAATGATGCCTAATCCTCGCCAGCTCCGGTCAACCGTCCGGAACGCCTGCTCGATCCGCGCTCGAGCCAGAGAGTTGCCCTGTTCGCGCACAGCGCGCTCGTATTGATTCTCAAGCTTGGCTTTTCCCCGTTCAAGCTGATCGACCGCCGAATGAATCCCCTGGAGCAGGTCGACCGGCTCGAAGCCGGTGATCACTATCGGCACCCGGTAACGCTCGACCAACTGCACGTATTCGTCCGCTCCGGTCACGGTGCAGACGTGTCCGGGAGCAAGAAAGGCATCCACGGCGCGCGGTTTCATCTCAAGTATGGCCGCGATCGCCGGCGGTATCCTCACCTGGGCGGCTAGTATCGAGAAGTTGCTAAGCCCCTCGCTTTCGGCCTGCAGCACCGCCGTTGCTACGACCGGAGCGGTGGTCTCGAAACCGATGGCGAAAAACACCACCTCGCGGTCTGGATTGCTCTTCGCCAAGGCGACTGCCTCCAGCGGGGTGTAGACCATCCTGATGTCGGCCCCTTCGGCCCGCGCCGTCAACAGGTCGTGTTCGGCGCCGGGCACGCGCAGCATGTCGCCGAAGCTGCAGAGCATGACTTCCGGCCGCTGTGCGATCTCAATGGCCTGATCGATCGTCTCGGCCGGGGTAACGCATACCGGGCAACCGGGCCCGTGGAGGAGGGTGATGTTCTCCGGGAGGCGTCGGTCGATCCCATGTTTCAGGATTGCATGGGTCTGACCGCCGCAGACTTCCATGATCGTCCACCGGCCGCGCACGCGGGCGGCTATCATCTCGAGCTGGCCCTCGATAAGTTCACGCTGGCGATATTCGTCAAGGTACTTCACGCCTGATCCGTTTCGTCCTCAAGGTCACCGACGGCTTCCTTCAAGTATTCGAGCGTGATCCTGGCCTGTTCTTCGTCCACGACGTTGAGCGCAAATCCGGCATGGACCAGGACATAGTCGCCCACCACAGCTTCGGGCACACAAGCGAGAGCAACTTCCCTGACGATTCCTCCGAACTCGGCCCGGCCGCGGCGCACGACCGGATCGTCGTCTTCAATACTTACTATTCGACCAGGGATTGCCAGACACATAATTATCACTCGCTCTGCATTTTATTGATCAAAGCCGCCGCCTGCCCCAAAGCAATACCACCGTCATTAGCAGGCATGCGCTGGTGCCAGTAGACATTCTTGCCGAGCGGTTGGAGTCGCTCGATTGTCCGTTCCAGCAACAGCCGGTTCTGGAAACAGCCGCCGGTAAGCACGACCGTCCCTGAATCGCTGGGCGCGACCACCGCGGCGATCATTTCAACCAGCGTATGATGACACCGGGCCGCGATAGTGTCAAGCGATACCCCGGCCCGCAGGTCATCGATCACCCCACGCAGCATCGGCTCCCAGTCAATGACACAAGCATCCCCCGGCGAACCGCTGCTGAACTCGTACGGCCGATTGTCCGAACCGGCCTCGGCGGCGAACTGGAGCTGCATGGCTGCCTCCGCCTCGAACGTCGACACGTGCGAGAGACCGAGCAGCGATGCCAGACCGTCAAACAGCCGTCCGGCGCTGGAAGTCACGGGAGTGTTGATACCGCCCCGGATCATCTTGAGGATTACTTCCAACTCTTCGTCTGAAAACTGCCGCACCGGTCCAAGGTCTCGCATCTTCTTTGAGTCCTCGCCCCAGATTTCGAAGAGCAGCCCGAGTGCAGACCGCCTGGGCTCGCTGATGGCACGCTCGCCTCCCGGTAAAGGAAATGTCCTCAGGTGTGTGACCCGCTCGAATCCATGGGGGGAGACCAACAGGAACTCGCCGCCCCAGATAGTGCCGTCGGTTCCGAGCCCGGTACCGTCCCATGAGACGCCAAGCGCCGGTGGTTTCAGACCGTGCTCGACCATACACGAGAGAACGTGAGCGTAATGATGCTGGACGGCCAGCGGCGACGGCTCAATGCGGCGAGCGACATGGGTCGAGTGATAATCCGGGTGCAGATCGCAGGCCGCATACCGGAAGCGAGCGTCGTAAAGGTGGGTGGCCGCTTCGACTGCCGCTTCCATGGCCGCCTGTGATTTGGGACCGGACAGATCGCCGATATGCTGGCTGACTACGATCTGGCTACCTGCGGTGAACGCGACCGTGTTCTTGAGGTGGGCACCCGTGGCCAGGCACGACGGCGGAGTCAAATCCAGAGGAAAAGTCACGGGAGCATAGCCGCGCGCCGCCCGGAGGACAGACACGGTGTTCCTGACCGCCTGCACGACCGAATCGTCAAGCGGCCGGGCAATCGGGCGGTTGTGCACCAGGTACAGGTCGGCGATACCCTGGAGACGCTCCAGAGCTTCACGTTCGTCGATACAAATCGGTTCTTCGGACAGATTGCCGCTGGTGGCGACAATCGGGAATTGCAAATCACTCATCAGTAGATGGTGCAGCGGTGTATACGGGAGCATCGCCCCATGGTACGGATTGCCCGGTGCGACCCGGCCGGCAATCTCAGGGCGACCGGAATCTCTGCACCGCAGCAGGACAACGGGCGCCGCTGCCGACTCAAGTGCCCGCTCCTCGAAAGACGACACGGTGCAGCTCTCGCGCACCGAGTCCAGGTGGGGGAACATCAGGGCAAAGGGTTTAGCCGGCCGGTGTTTCCTCTTCCGCAGGCGAGCAACCGCTTCGTCGTTGCGTGCATCGACCAGAAGCTGGAACCCGCCCAGCCCTTTCAGGGCGACAATTCGGCCGCCGCGTATGGCGTCGCACGCCGCCGCCAGGGCGTCTTCCCGATCGGCCAGGACCTGACCTCGTGCGTCCCAGAGCTCCAGGTGCGGGCCGCAACGAGGACAAGCGTTGGGTTGCGCGTGGAAGCGGCGGTTTCTCGGGTCATCATATTCGGCCTGGCAGGCAGGGCACATGGTGAACCGCTTCATAGTCGTGCGCGGACGATCGTACGGGACCGATTCAATGATACTGTACCTGGGACCGCAGTGCGTGCAATTGGTGAACGGATACCGGTAGCGGCGGTTGCCCGGGTCGGTGATCTCTCTTAAGCACTCCGGGCAGGTAGCGAGGTCCGGCAGTACGGTGGCGCCTGCCGATTGCTCGGGCTGACTACTCTCGATGATGAAATGCTCACGTGGTATGGACTTCCTGTTCTGAAGCGTCAGACGGTCAATCGATGCATGAGGTGGCAACCGACGGGGGAGGCTCTGGACGAACCGCTCGACCGCGGGGGGAACTCCCTGGACATCGATGGTCACGCCGTCGCCGGTATTCCGGACCGAGCCGACCAGACCCAGCGAATCGGCCAGGCGGTAGACGTGGGGGCGGAACCCGACTCCCTGCACCCGGCCGGTCAGTTGGATTTCGACACGCCTGACGGGCGAGACCCTGGAGTCACTCTCATTTCCTTCGGTTTGTTTGCTCGCGAAATGTGACATCGTCTCAGCTTCCGCGTATCTCCGCTGCTATGAGCCCCGAGACTTCCTCGACCGCTCTGGCGACGGCTTCGGTCATGGCATTGCCGTGGTCATAACTAGCGCCCTCGATACCGTAGGCGATCAGCCTCCCGGGCAGCTGTCCCAGAGCCTGGGCCAGCTGGACGATCTGGGTCAGGCCGAGCCGATGGGTGGTGGCAGGGCGAAAGACGTTCTCGGGTACTGCTTCCAGAAGCGGTTCGAAGTGAAAGATCGTGCCGGGCGCCGAGCCGGATCGCACGCTGTCGATGACAAAGGCGGCTTCGGTTCCCCTCCAGGACGTGACCGTGCCGGTCCCATCGGCTAACGGCTGCACGACCCGTACACCGGGCAGGCGCAACCGGTCAATCCGCCGAGCGACCGCCGGACCGCAACCGTCGTCACCTCGGAACTCATTGCCGAGCCCGATTACCACGTATGCAGCCGAATTACCCATACCGGGTCACGCCTCCTCGCACTCAATGGCCAGGTTCAGAAAGTGGCAGGAGCACGAGATACAGGGGTCGTAGTTGCGTATCATCTGCTCGCACTGCCAGGTCAGTTTCTCCTGGGTGAGGTGTAGATTCTTCTCCGCAAACCCGTACAGGTCGACCTCAATAGCCTTCTGGTTCTGTGAGGTGGGCGGGATAATACGGGCGTTCTTGATAAAGCCGTCGCCGTCGATCTGATAACGGTGGTACAGAGTCCCGCGCGGTGCTTCGGTGCAGCCGTGACCGACACCTTCACGCGGCGGCACGTCGATACAGGGCTGGGCCGGCTCCTCATAGCCCTCAATTATCCGCAATGCCTCGTGGCAGGCTGTTACCGTCTCGACCGCTCTGACAATAATACTCTTGAACGGGTTGAGGCATTTCGGTCCCACGCCGGCGTCCTCGGCCGCTTTGCGGGCGACTTCCGGAAGCTGCTCATAGCAGTTGTTGTACCGGGCCAGCGGCCCGGTCAGATAGTCGGCACGGGCTTTGACCCGGGCGTGCAGCGACGTCGAATGCGGGATGTGCTCCTCCTCGAAGTAATCCAGGAACTGACTCACTTCAATATCGATTCCCTTGTTGGAGACGATTCGGCCCTCGGTGATCGGGTACTCGTCCGGATGGCGCAGGGACACCAGTTCGTAGTCGCGCTCAAAGTCCGGGAAGGAAAGGGTCGCGGCCCATTTAACCGTCTCCAGCGAAAACTCCAGTGCCCACTCGAGCGCCGGCACCATCTCGTTGAGTTCCGCTCGCGTGGGTACCCGGTAGAACCCACCCACCCGCGGATTGATCGAATGAATCTCGCGACCGCCCAGAAGGATCATCAGGTCGTTTCCAACCTTCTTCAGCTTCAGAGCTTTTTCGACCACCACCGGATGATCCCTGGCGATCTGGAGGGCGTCCTCGTAGCCGAGGAAATCCGGCGCGTGTAACAGATAGATATGCAGCACGTGTGATTCAATCCATTCGCCGCAGTAGATCAGCCGTCGCAGTTGACGCAGCGCGCCCTCGACCTTCACGCCGCAAGCCTGTTCCATCGCCTGCGCTGAACTCATCTGGTAGGCGATTGGACAGATGCCGCAGATGCGGGCGGTGATATCGGGGGCTTCGGTAAACTTGCGACCTCGCAGAAAAGCCTCGAAGAAGCGGGGTGGCTCGATAATACTGAACTGGACTTCGGTGACTTTGTCCTTTTTGATTTTTACCAGCAGCTGGCCTTCACCTTCCACGCGGGCCAGGTAATCGACCTTGATCGTCTTACTTTTCATAGAGCTCACTCTGTTTTCGGAATGGTTCAGCAAACGCGTTGAAGCCGCGGAAGGCACGCATGATGTCCCCATGATCGACCCCCAGCTTTTCGAACCAGGCGGCCAGCGACGCCGTGTTGGGCGTCTCTTTGGGGCCGAAGCAGGCAAAACAGCCGCGGGCGTAGGCGGGGCACAGAGCCCCGCAGCCGGCCTGAGTCACCGGGCCCATGCAGGTCATATCGCTCGAGACCATCACGCACACCGTGCCCCGGCGTTTGCATTCGATACAGACGCTGTAGGTGGGGATGTTGGGACGACGTCCGTTCAGGAAGGCGCTGACGACTTCAACCAGCTGATATTTGTTGATCGGACAGCCGCGCAGTTCAAAATCGACAAAGACATGATCGACGATCGGAGTCGATTTGCCCAAAGTCGAGATATACTCGGGGTGGGCATAGACCATGTTGACGAAGTCTTTGACGTCTTTGAAATTCCGGAGCGCCTGGATGCCGCCGGCGGTGGCGCAGGCGCCGATCGTGATGAGGAACTTCGAGGCCCGGCGGATGCCGTGTATGCGCTCGGCATCGTGCGACGTCGTGATCGACCCTTCGACCAGCGAGATGTCATAAGGGCCCTTAATGATGGCCCGCGACGCCTCCGGGAAGTTGGCGATGGTGACATGCTCGGCCACGGTCAGTAACTCGTCTTCACAATCCAGCAGCGACAACTGGCAGCCGTCGCACGAGGCAAACTTCCACACCGCCAGTTTCGGTTTTTTCTTCGATACCGCCATGTCAGAGCTCCCGTCTGGAGAATACTTCGCGGATTTGGTCGCACCGGTAAACCGGGCCGTCCTTACAGACAAAACGCGGCCCCAGTTGGCAATGCCCGCAAAGCCCGATACCGCACTTCATGTTTCGCTCCATGGAGAGGTAAATGTTCCGGTCGTTCAGCCCGCGGCGCTCCAGTTCGAGGATCGTGAAACGCATCATTATCTCGGGCCCGCAAACCATCGCCAGCGTATTGGGTGGGTCAACCGGAGCGCGCGAAATGAGCGTCGTGACCACTCCGACATTGCCCTGCCAGGGACCGGTGGCGCGGTCTACCGTGATGTGGGTTTCCATGTCAAACCGCGACCGCCATTGTTCCAGCTGCCGGCGGAAGAGAATTTCTTCGGGGGTCCGGGCGCCGTACAGCAGCACCACCTTGCCGTAATGCCGGCGATTGGCCAGAAGGTAGTAAATGGCCGGTCTGAGGGGAGCCAGCCCGATACCACCGGCCACCACCACGACGTCGCTGCCTTCGGCCTCCTGAACCGGCCACGGCGTGCCGTAGGGGCCGCGCACGCCGAGTGTGTCACCGACTTTCAGACGGCGCATGGCCCGGGTGACGGCGCCCACTTCGCGCGTCGTGTGGGTCAGAATCTCGGCCCGGGAGGGATCGCCGCTGATGGAAATCGGCACCTCGCCGACGCCATACACATACAGCATGTTAAACTGACCGGGACGAAACAAGAACTCGCGTTCGCCGGGCAATTTTTGCATTTCGAGGGAGAAAGTATCCGCCGTCTCTTTCCTGACCCGTCGGATCGTGAACGGTTCCGTCACCATCGGACCGATACCGGCGGTCTCGTGAGTTCCACTACTAGTTTGAGCCATGGCCGTACACATCCATTAGTTGCAGTCGGGTTGCTTCAAGACGCTCGGCGATCACCATGAGGAACCGTTTCATGATTTCATAGCCGAGGGCGTGGTCCGCTTCACACTTGGTACGCAGGCATTCGCCGTCGAGGGCCAGTGCCCGCGTGAGTTCGACCGCGCGGGCGTCAAAATGCCACCGGTAGGGCGGCACCAGCCAGGACCAGCCGAACACCTCGTCGTCGCGTCGGGACCTGATAATGACCGTGCCCTTCTGCGGAATGTGGGTTTCCACCTGCACTTTGCCCTGGCGGATGAAGAAGAACGCGTTGGCCGGCTCGCCTTCGCGAAAAACAAACTCGCCGGCCTTGAATACGACATTAGAGGCGCACCCGGCCAGCACTGCGATCTGGTCCTGGCTCAGCCCCTTGAGAAAGGGGTGTTCGCCGAGAATTCTCTCAAGATTCTCCATAGTATCCGTCCTTATGTTCAGTTGTTCGCTGCCTCATTCTTTCAGCTTTCATGAGTCAGGGTACGAGCTTCCTCGGTGATATCGATTCCGACCGGGCACCAGGTGATGCACCGACCGCACCCGACACAGCCGAGTACTCCGAACTGGTCCTGCCAGTAGGCCAGCTTGTGCATGAGCCACTGCCGGTAGCGGGCATAGGCCGACGGGCGAATACTGCCGCCGTGGATGTAAGAGAAATCCACCGAGAAACAGGAGTCCCAGCATCGCCCGCGTTCAGCCAGGCTGCCCGCCAGATCGGTGGTGTCCTGGACATTGACACAGAAGCAGGTGGGGCAGACCATGGTGCAGTTGCCGCAGGTCAGGCAGCGCTCGGCGATTTTCTCCCAGTGGGGGTCATCGAACCGGCGGTACAGAATCTCCTTCAGGCGGTCAGTGTCAAGCCGTCGTCCCATCGATGCCGCCGCTTGTTCCACCGCCCGGTCGGCGGCGGCCAGCTCGCTTTCTGAGGCCTTGGCCGCTTGCAGGGCGCCGATCAGCTTCTCGCCCCGCCTGGAGCCGACCTCGACCACCAGGCGGTGCCGGTTGTCTGTGAATATCTCGGTCAGGGCCAGGTCAAAGCCTGCGGTCGCTTTCGGGCCGCTTCCGACCGAGGCGCAGAAGCAGGTGCCGCCGGGACGGGTGCAATTGACTGCCACGATGACCGCCTCGCTCCGTAACTTGCGATATAACGGATCAACGAACTCACCCTGGGCAAGTATCTGGTCCTGGATGGCCAGCGCTTTGAGTTCGCACGACCGCACGCCAATCAGGGCCAGTTTCGGGGTTCCGTTGTCTGACGGCTGTACCTCGAATCCTCGATCGGTTTTCTTTGCTGTCCAGAGTTTTTGTAGAGCCGGGTAGAACACCCGTTTCCAGGAATGCGGCCCGACTACGTAGTCGAAAAAAGCGGGTCGAGTTGATTTCACAAGGCGATAGTATCCGCCATCCTGCTCGTCCGACCACCCGACCGGGAGTTGCTCCGCCGAGTTGATTTGATTGTACGTAACGGCGCGCTCCCGCACCGTGGGGCCATAAACCGTGTATTTCTGCTCGACCAGGACACCGATCAGTTGCTGTAACTGGTCGCCGCTGATCGCTACTTTCCCGGCCGCAGAGTACTTGCTTTTTCTTGCCATAGCCTGTAAACCTCTGAGTCGTTGTTATCGGTATATCTCCGCCGCCCTTCAGAACTCGCGGTGCTGCGCTATTTCGGCGATCATTTCTTTCTCACGCAGGATTCCGATCAGCTTGCCTTTCGACATCACGGGAAGGTTGCTCAGCCGGTGTTTCACCATCAGGTGGACCGCCTGCATCAGCGCGGCGTCGGCGTCAACGATGACCGGCGCCGGCAGCAGTTCCTTTACCACGCGGTTGCTCATCACCTTGCACTGGGCCAGAAACATGCCGGTGAAGTAGGTCGCGTAGGGAGAATCGGCCAGGAAACCCGGCAACACGAGTTTCAAGAGGTCGCCCAGACGGATAATCCCGAGGAACCGCTCCTTTCGGTCGTAGACCAGAACCGAGCGCACCGGTTTATGCTGCGGACTGCCCGAGGCCGGCTCGAGGACGTCCCGGCGCAGGGCGTCGAGTGCCGCGGTCACCGACTCGTCGGAGTAGATTCTCGGATATCGCTCCGGCCCGAGCATCAACTCGCGGATGGTTGCTTCCTGGAGAGTGGCATGACGCTCCCGGGCGAGCAGTTCGCGGATGCGGGTGGCCAGGAGTTCCGGATCGACCGGCTTGGTCACGAAATCCACCACGTCGAGTTTGATACCAGCCAGAGCTGACTCGAAATCGCCGTGCCCGGTAAGGATAAGAACGGGCAGGCGGGTATGTTCCCGACGGATCTCCCGAAGCGTTTCGATGCCGGGCAGGCCGGGCATTTTCAGGTCAAGTACGACCAGATCCGGCAGCCGGTCGGCCAGCATGCGGAGAGCTTCTTCACCGTTTGAGGCCTCAATCACGTCGAAGCCGCGTCTTTTGAGAACCGTGCCAATCGATCGCCGGAGTTCGGCCTCGTCGTCGACTATAAGCAGCGTCAGGTTTTCGTTATCGCCCTTCATGTGTGCCTCCGTCGGAACACCTCATCCTATACTTGGGCCAGCCCGGCAAACCCGAGCATCGGCCAGTAGAACATAGTCATGAGCAACAGCAGCGCGAAAGCTACAACAACGCAAATTGCGCCGACCCGCAGAAAGTCCTTCGCGGTCAGGTAGCCGCTGGCGTAAACGATAGCGTTCGGCGGCGTACCGATGATCAGCATGTAGGCGAAGGACGAAGCGCAGGCGGTGGCCAATCCCATGAAGGGTATCAGGCTGGTTCCGGGATTAGTCACCGCGGCCATGTTAAGTGTAATCGGTCCCACCGCCGCCGCCGCCGGACCGTCCGCCATGAGGTTGGTGAGAAAGCCGGTCACGCCGGCTCCGGCCCCCACCAGCACCACCCCCGACTTGAGTCCGATGTCGGCCAGGACTTCCACAATCGAGCGCGCCATCCAGTAGGCGCCGCCGGACTCGTCGAGGATACGGCCGAAGATGATCGCCCCGGCGTAGAGCCAGACCACGCCCCAGTCTACTTTCTCGTGGTAATCGCGCCAGTTTACGATGCCGAGCAGCAGGTAGGCGACCGCTCCGGCCACTGCTATCACGCCGATGCCCAGACGCACCCCGATCAGCTGGGCCAGCACATTTGATTCAGTGACCCAGCCTGCCAGCATCACCAGAAAGACTACGACCGCCACGACCTGGTGTCGAGTCCAGCCGCCCATGCGATCGATGTCGCGTTTGATGGCATCGAGGGCCGGCCGAAAGTCGGTCACTTTTGGCTTGAAGCGCCAGTTGATCATCAGCCACAGCAGAGGCATCATGATCAACACGAAGGGGAAGGCGTACGTTATCCACTGGCCGTAACCTATCGATATGCCGAACATGTCTTCGAGATAGGTCATGATGATCACGTTGCGGGCGCCGCCTGACGGTGAACCGAAGCCGCCGATGTTGCAGGCCATGGCAATTGTGATCATCAGCATCTTGGCCAGCTCTTTGTCCTCCGGGTTCTCCGTGGTCAGGCTGTTGTGGTAGATGATCAACCCGATGGGTAGAAAGATCGCCGCCAGGGCGTGGTCGGAGATGAAGGCGGCGGTCGGTGCGATCACGAGGATGAAAATCGCCGTCAGCCAGCGGACACTTGGTTTGGCCAGGTGCCTGAACAAAAACAGGCAAATTCGTTTATCCACTCCCGTCTTGACGAAAGCCGCGGCGAACATCAGGCTGCCCATGATAAACCAGCAGGCGTCCGACCAGTACAACTGGGCTACCTCCTGACGTGTGACGATCCCCGAAAACACGAGAATCAACCCGACGCAGAAGGCCACCCCCGGCAGCGGGATCGCCTCGGTGACGAAACAGGCCACGACAAAAGCGACCATAGCGATGCAAATCCGGATCTTCCCGGCCGCTGCCATTACCGCGTTCTGCTCGGACTCCGGCAGGCTGGAGTAAGATAGTTCATCATGTCGCAGGCTCTTGCCGCTCTGGAGCAACTGGCGCACCCGGTCGGCGTCGAGTGATTCGATATGGGCTCGATACAGGCTGAAGTGGACGGATATCTCGGCCACTCCAATCCTGCCCAGATCTTTGGCGCCTCGTTTCAGGAGCCCCTGTTTGGTGGATACGCCCTGCCGCATGCACGCCTCGAGCGCTTGTACGGTGGCGAGTTGCCACTGGTCGAGCTGCCGGAGGGGTCGACCGAACATCTCCTGTGCGTAGTATTGCTGGACGTGACCTTTGCCCGCGGTGTACTCCACGGCGACGTCCAGCATGCTGTCGGGGATGGGCAGCATCAGAATAAGGACAAACAGGGCGACCGCCACGGAAAAGCGACGGTAGTCTATGTACCGATCGTAAGCGGTCGCCTTGGTAACGGCTTGGTCTGACATGATGCTTGTGCCTCTGGTTATTCCGGATTTGGTTCCTTCAGCCCGTTTCGATATCCGCTTTCTCCGGCCGAGATCAGTCCGGGTAACGCCGACGAATCTCCTCGATCAGTTTCTCCTGCTGGTTCTGGACAAAGGCCAGTTTCTCTTGATGAAGCTTTCTGATAGTCCCGGCCAGGTGCTCGATATCCGGCGGTTTCTGCAGATACTCGTTCGCCCCCAGCCGCACGCCCTCGACCGCCGCATCGACCGATGGATGCCCGCTCAGGAGAATGACCTGCACGCTCGGGTAATCGCACTTGACCCGACGCAGAACGTCGAGACCGCTCAGGCCGGGCATTTTGACGTCCAGTACAATGACATCGACAAGGTTCTCAGCCAGCAGCTCAAGGGCGGCCTCGCCTGACTCCGCGGTCGTGACGCTTAACCTCCGACGTTCCAGCACCGCTTTGATCGATTGCAGGAAATCGACCTCGTCATCGACCACCATAACTCGCACCGTTTCACCGACGCCGGTGGCCTCGACCCCGTCGCCGGATTCCGGCTGCAACCGGTGCCGTTGGGCGATGGCTCGAAGGCGCCTGGCCAGTTCGTCCATGTCGATCGGTTTGTCGAGATAATCGGCGATGCCGTCTCTTGAGGTCTGAAAAGCGTCCTCCAGGGAGCTGTGCCCGGTCAGCATGACGACCGGCAGCGACGGATGCCGCTGGTGCAGGATCCGGAATACTTCCAGACCGTCGATGTCGGGCATCTTGACATCGAGCACGACAATCTGGTATTCGACGCGGTCGATCTTCTCCAGCGCCGTAACGCCGTTGGGAGCGACGTCCACATGAAAGCCACGCCGCTCCAGCGCCTGAGCGGACGACAACAGGAAATCCTCCTCGTCATCCACCAGCAGCACTCTCATCCTTTCAGCACCTGTATCCATATCACCTTCCCCGTTACCTACCTGTCGTCGTAGGTCGGGACCGGCAGCTCCACCGTAACCGTCGTGCCCTGACCTTCCGTGCTTTCGGCCCAAATCCGCCCACCCCAGAACTGGACCATGCCGTAGCAGACGGAGAACCCGAGACCGGTACCCTTGCCGGGCGGTTTGGTCGTATAGAAGGGCTCGAACATCCGCTCCAACTGCTGGTTCGACATACCCGAGCCGGTGTCGCTGATCCGAAGCTGCACCTTGCGGTCACGATGGGCGGCATCGATACTGATTTTTCCGCCCGACGGCATGGCGTCGACGGCGTTGTTGATCAGGTTGACCACTACCTGTTCCAGTTCCAGTGGATCAACCAGCACTCGCGGGAGGTTGTCTTCGACCTCCCGGCTGATGCTGATGTTTCTGACCCGGGCGTGTCGCTTCAGCAGGGCGACGGTCTCTTCGAGCCGAGCGGCCAGGTCGGTGGGTTCGAGCGATGAGTCCCGTTTACGGCCGAACTGGAGCATCTTGCCGGTGATGTTCGCGCAGCGATTCACCTGGGTCTTGCAGCGGGCCACGGACTCCCGCATCTGGCGCTGGTGCTCGGAGGAAGTCGCGCTTTCACTCAGGAGGTCGGCGATATTGGTCTGTTCGGCGCTGATAATTGCCAGGGGATTGTTGATCTCGTGCGCCAGCCCGGTGGCCAGTTCCCCGATCGAGGCCAGCTTGGCGGACCGCATGAACGCGCGGGTGATTTCCTCCCGCTCGGCTTCCGAGCGTTCGATCAGTCCGGTGAGATGCCAGGTGGCCAGGAAGGTGGCCACCACCAGCAGAAAAACCGCCAGCGCCACGACCAGGGCGCCATCGGTAATCGCCCGATCGACCGGCGCGCGGACCGCCTTCTGATCGTTCTCCACTACCAGCAGCCAGCGCCCGTTCAATATCCAGTTGGTCACTCTGATCTTGACCAGGCCGGCTTCTTCGACCCGCTGTTCCTGAAGCGGATTCCGGTAATCCGGAATAAGCAGCGGCGAGCGTTCAAGAAGTGACCCGTGACGGCTGCTGGTCTGATATTCACCCGCCTGGTTGACGATATAGGCGTCGGCGCTTTCACCCAGCGCTCCACTCTGGACCAGGCGGTCCAGTTGTACGCTGTTGATCGTAGCCCGCAGCAGCCAGGTGCCGGCGTCGTCGACAACTTTGATAGCCACGATGCAGTGCGGAACCTGACGGAATCCGAGGAAGACATCACTCATATAGGTACCCGAGACCATGACCTCGCGAAACCAGTCGGCGCCACGATAATTGCGATCGGCCAGGTTGTAGGGTCCGTGATAGGCAACATGGTTGCCGGCCGAGTCGATCACACCCAAGTCAACGAAGCCTCGATCGCTCGACTGGTTCAATTCCTCCAGGAGACGCTCCACCTTATATGGCTGCGAGAGATCGGCCAGAGAATGAGACCGGGCCGCCAGTTGAAGCAGACGCAGCCGCTGCTGCAGGTACGACTCGATCGACGCCGCCTGACCCTGCACCATAGAGCGCATCAACTCGAGCGACTTATCCTCCAACAGGTTTCCGAACACTACCCAGGACCCGAATCCGGCCAGGGCAATCGGTATCAGCGCCGCCAGAAGTAGAACGGCAATTATTCGCCAGCGAAGCTTGCGGCGAGTGGTTCTCGATTGAATCAGGCCGCCGAGCGCGTGTCGGTGTTCCGGTTTCATTATTAACCAGATTAACCAGCTATAGTGTGGTAACCACCTGTTTCGTCCTGCACTCCTTGAGAAGGTCCAAGGCAAGCCCGATGCCAATACTGCGTGGATTCGGTAATCGGCTGATTAACAACGCCTTAGATTAAGTCTCTATACTTGACAAAGAGAACTCAAGTTGTATATTGAAATGAGTGATTTCATATTGAAATGAGCAGATCAGAAATGAGTGAATCTGAGTCCGAAGAAGCGGTGCACAGCAAATCGAACGGCGACGATCAACTTGACTTTCTTGCTGGTTGCCGCAGTCCCGCCTTTACGGCGGCGCTCGATGTGGCCGCCCGGGTGGCTCCCTATGTCTCGTCAGTACTGATCAAGGGGGAGACCGGGGTCGGCAAGGAAATTGTAGCCCGATATATCCACGCACGGTCGCCGCGCGCGGCCAGCCGGATGCTTATTGTCAATTGCGGGGCGCTCCCGGAGACCCTTCTCGAATCCGAGATGTTCGGCCACAAGTCGGGCGCGTTCACCGGGGCCATCCGTGACCGGGTCGGACTGTTCGAGCAGGCGGCCCGGGGTACGATTCTGCTCGATGAGATAGGTGAAATCAGCCCCGCCATTCAGGTCAAGCTGCTGCGCGTGTTGCAGGAGCGCGAAATCACCCGCGTCGGCGAGAGTATCCCGCGCCGGGTCGACACCCGGATCATTGCCGCCGCCAACCGCGACCTGGCCGATGCCGTGCGCGCCGGTAGCTTCCGCGCCGATCTCCTGTATCGCCTGAAAGTGGTCGAGATCGAGGTTGCCCCGTTGCGCCGGCGGCCCGAAGACATACTGCCCCTGGCGGAATTTTTTGCGGCCTCGCTGGCCGACCGACTCGGCTTTGCCGAACTGAACTTCGCGCCCGAATGTCTGACCGTGTTGCACGAGCACACCTGGCCCGGAAATGCCCGTGAGTTGCAGAATGCCATCGAACGAGCCGCCGTGCTGGGCGGCGACGGCTGGATACGGGCCGAGCATCTGCCCCCCAGTGTGCGCACGCGGGAGACGTCGGACGAAGCGGCAGGGGGCAGCGTCCTGAGATCACTGGCCGAAGTCGAGATGGATCATATCCGGCGGGTGGTTCAGTTCTGCAACGGCAACCGCGATCAGGCCAGCCGGATACTGGGCATCAGCAAGACCACGCTGTGGCGAAAACTGCGGTAGGTAACTCAGAGAGAGAGACGGTATATGGAGGATTGCCGCTGCCGGTTCCACTCTAAATGGTACCGGGGGCAGGATTTGAACCTGCGACCTTCGGGTTATGAGCCTGTACAGAAGTCCAAACAGTAGAAAGCACCAGACAATAAGAGGCAAATAATAGCAATAACTTAGCTTGAGCCTTTTGTCTGGTGTTTTCTGTTATTATCTGTTGTTTTGGCTAATTATGTTAGAAAGATGTTAGAAAGCAATCAGTATTATAATGATTATATTATCCATTATGAGTTGAGCGTAACGCTATTCCCACGTCATTGACAGTTGCTGCAATCAGAAATAATGTCGTCAATCTCAGAATAGATTGTTGCTCTTATTTCGTCGTTCCACACCGAATGTCCTCCAGAATTGAGAATTGTGATATCAGCGTCGAATTCAAGAGGCTCAAGACTCTTCTTTAGACTTGATACAGCAAGATCTAGATAATAGTCATCAGCCTTCGAAACAAAGATATGTAGTTTACCGCTGTAGTGTGAGCGATGGGTCTCAGAGTGATTCTTAATAATTAAATTGAGATCGTATTTCTTCCAGTACTCAGCAACAGTCGAGTCGATTTTTCCGGTGACACGATCAAAGAGCTTCTCAGGTTTTCCATCCGACCCTCTTCTGCTGAAAACGGACTCATAAGAACCGAGCTGTCCACCGATTCCTAAAACCTGTTCCATGTCGCAGTAGGTCTTACTGTAAACATTGATACTGCCATTTTTCCTACTGTGCGCCTTTTTTGATCCGTCAGAATTATAGAGAAAATTCCCATTCCGCTCATAAATACTACCGCTGCACTGGAAATAGCGGAAATCGACTGGGTCGGGTGATCCTGCCCATGCCCCTGCGAAATACTCGGGAAAGGTGATTTGCAGATACAATGCCGCCCATCCTCCCGATGATTGGCCCAAGAGAAATCTGGCTTTGGGATGTGGAACGGCTCTGAATCCATTTTCAAAGGCTGGTATGAATTCCTGAACGAAAGCGTCGGCTCTGGGGCCATTGTTATCAGAATTGGCAAATACATGGTATCCGAGCGGGCACTGTTGATCCATGAAGACAAATATCTTCTCACATCCGAGTTGATCGGTCATGGCATACCGCTCTTGTTGAAAGGTGCCCAGACTCAAATGGTATCTGCTTCCTCCCCATCCTGGAAAGACATAAACCACAGGATACTTCTTGCTGGTGGAGTCATGGTATGTAGGTGGCAGAAGCACTCCGGCTGTCGTTTCTATAGGGCGACCATACCACTCAGTCAACATCGGGCTAGGCACTACCAGTTCCTTCAACAAATCTGTCTCCGTAAACGGGTAATCGACCATCGCCGCCTCTAATTCAAGATAGATATCAATGCAATCACTTTGGTCAACATGTATGACCTTCTTCACCGACATATAATTTTCGGCATTAATGAAATTCCAACTTGTGGAGTCCCTGTCTAATACGGCGTTTATGGCATAGTCACCGCTGAGACCGTCAAGATCGTCTTGCCAGGAGTTCCAAGTACTGTCAAGTGTGATAGTATCTCCTGGTTGCCAATTCGAAACATCTTTACTGAAGAACGGTTGTGGATCTGATGAATTAGGGCCGTAGATTGGAAACTGTATCGTGTCGTTGTTCATCAAGACATATATTCGACCATTTGCAGGCTCCTTGGCGACATTTGATCCGAGTACTACTTTGATGGACACTTCCGCATTCGTATTGGTGGAAGAACACGATATTATGACACCGGCAATCAAGAATAGAAATAATAGACGTGATCTACCAATGTTGGTTTGACGGGTACTCATCATAATAATTCCTCTGGTCCATATATTATCGCTATCCTGATGTCATCCTCTTAGGCGAATGTAGTCTTGATTTGGATGCATCGTGAAATTGCCTAAAACGATCCAGCGTTCTAATAATCTGCTCATTAGTTTGTTGATTCGTCAGCTGCCGCCTGATCGCATCGACAGTAATCTCTGATAGAATACCATCATGAATTGTCTGAGCAAGAAACCCGCTACGACTCCATATCGCCTGGTTCACACTCTTACAATCCTGACTTAGATGTAGTATGACACACTCTTTGGCATCTATTATCAGAGTAAGGATCTGTCCATCCCAACGATTCAGTGCCGTTCCGATACGAGTCTCCAAAAACACTTTTGCACCTTTAACTCGAATTGGTTTGTATACCTTGATTACTGTGGGAACATTGGCGGCGGCCTTCCTAATTTCCGGAAGAAATCTGTTCAGCAGGGAAGGAAATACATCCATCACCACGATTTTCTTTGCTCTTCTCAGTAGATCTCGCACCTGTTCATCAATCTGCTTCGTTGAGTTCAGGGAGTAGACTCTCGCATCTTCAGCCTGGGCTGAAATATTAGATAACAAAGTCAACGCATTCTCTTTGCGTTCCTTGAAATCCTTTTCTGCCATATCGATCATTCGATCGTAAGGAAGAGCCTTGTAATATCTTTTTTTGCCATCCTCACGATAAACAAGCCCCATACTCTCAAGCGATTCCAGCGCTTTGTATGTATTGGCCGTCGGTCGGTTAATCTTTTGAGATACCCGATATCCAGTCAATAAACCACTGGCCAGCAAGGTTGAATAAACAAGAGATTGTGTACTTGTAAGGCCAAGAGCGATTAGGGCATCATTGAGTTCTTCATTCATTCCTTATACCGTTTCATAGTAGTTGTGACTGCTACGAAATGCTAATATAAATCTTCAGTAGTGAGAAATCAAGTATATTCTTCCATGGCCGTCTCTGCTACTGGAAAATCCGGAATCTGAAGGAAATCCCACCCAAAACAAAATCCCCGAAGCCGTTAGGCTTCAGGGACTTGAATTTGGCAGCGGGGGCTGGATTTGAACCTGCGACCTTCGGGTTAAGAGCCTGTTCAATAGTCCGAACAATAGAAAGCACCAGACACTAACCTGTAATATTAGCAACAAGTTACGGGATACTCAGCGTCTGGTGTTTTCTCTTAATATCTGCTGGTTTGGTTTGTTTTGTTAGGAAAATGTTGGAAAAAGGTGTATGTAAATCCTACTCATCGGGATTCGTCATATTGCAATAGCTGATCCAACGAATCACAAATGCTGAAACAGGAAATCCGACTTTCGCGTAAATCACCATTCGTGCCGTTTTCATGTCAGGGGTTACAGGTTAGTCTATTCGTTCTACCGTTCGGCATATGACCAGACAATGAGCTACATAGGAATGGAGTATCCTGAAACAAATCACAGCAAAGATACAAAGGCAACGGTCATGAAGAGAATCTTACAATATCTGGTCCTGATCATCGTGATCTTAATTGTAGGTGGCGCCGTGTTCTCCTATTTCTATCTGCATTCCGACCGCCCCTCTGAAAAGGAACATAACACAGTCGTCAAAGAAGGAGCAGTCTATTTCGGCCAGGGCCGTCTGCAATACAGAGAGAGTATTCCATTTCTTTACGTCAAAGGTGATTCGTATGAGATCGGCCTCCAGTACGGTGTACTACTGAAAGATGACATGATCAGTTTTTACGCTCATGTGGACAGTCTTGAGAATGCCATGATGGACAGACTCTATAGTGAATTACCCTGGTATAAAGATATCATAATCTGGGTATCGGCTCCTTTCGTCTACAGGAATAGGCTGAACTCTTTCAAGGAGAGGGTTCCCGGGGATTACCTGTCGCAACTGCAAGGTATGTCTGATGGTTCGGGCATCGCGTTGGATAACATACTCTCCGTGACGTTTGGTCCCTCCTGGTTATCCTGTTCATCCTTTATCAAGAAGGTCGGTAGCAGCATCATCCATGGTCGTAATGCCGATCACGATGTAATTGAGTTTTTCAGCAGGTATCCTTTAGTTGCCCACTATGACAGGGAGGGTAAGTACAGCTACATAGACATCGGAATCATCGGTACTCCCTTCGCGGTAACGGGGATAAATGAACACGGGCTGACCGTTTCCTGGAGTCAGGCAACTGCCGCGACATCCAGACCGTTTGACGAAAACGGCACCATGATGATGTTCAACAGGATACTGGAGGAATGCCGAAACCTGAACGATGTTGATAAGACGGACAGGAATGTAGACAGGTTTGTTGCGATGATAGGCAGCCTGGAGGACGGGACCGGAGCGGCCTATGACATCGTGGATCAACAATCGGTCAGAACTGACCTGAGGGACGGTCACGTTTATGCAACTAACAGATGCGTATCCGAACCTATGAGAAAGGAGTATAATTCCGTATTCGAAATGGATTGGTATAACAGCGCCAGGGCGTATACGTATCAGAAAATACTGTCGAACAACGCCGCATTTGCGGTGGATGATGCGATAGACTTACTGTCCAATACTGACTTCTATGACTACACTGGAAAGGTGCCCCCGTATGAGGGGGGCAACATCAATAATCGCGGCACCGGGTCCTCGGTGGTTTGCGATCCCCAGAACAGCATGGTCTATTTCGCCTACGGCGCCCCATATGCCGCTTTCTCCAGGTGGATTGCGTATAATTACGAAACGGATGAGGTTGCCATCTACAAGAACAAGGACGAGCGACTGAACGATCCTGACGTAGTCAGGTATTATGAGTTGGAGAAGCGCTGGAGAAACGTCGATTGGGACAACAAGGAGGAACTGCGACAGATGGCGGGTGAGATAGAACAGGCGTCAGTAGAGAATTTCTGGACGTTGCATGGGTCATGCTGGGCCTGGAATGCACTGGGAGAACCGGCAAGGACGGAAGCTGTCATCAGGCGGCAAATCGAGAAATACCCGGATATGCAGACGGGATATACCAACATGGGATTCCTGTATATGTATCAAGACGAACCCGAAAAAGCGATAGAATACTACCGGAAGGCGCTGGAGGTGTCGATCACCAATGATAGAAAAAGACTGTACTGTTATGAGCAGCTTGCCGCCGCTTACGCCGAAATTGGTGATGAGATCATGTCATTGGAATGCAATCGTAAGGCACTGGATCTATACAACCGCTATTGGATACCGGAACATTCAAGAGAAAATGTGCATCGGATAGAAGAGTTATTGAGGCATAAGGACTAATGTAAATCGGCGCGCTATTGGTCCGGTGTTTTGGCTGGTTCCGTCAGAAAACTGTTAGAAAATCCGGTTTCTGAAGGAAAATTCCCTGAAAAAGAAATCCCCGAAGCCGTTAGGTTTCAGGGACTTGGCTTTGGTAGCGGGGGCGGATTCGAACCTTCGACCTTCGGGTTATGAGCCTTATCCGCAAGCCGGAGGAGAGACAGTATCAGACACCGAGGGGCAGCCGCAGCGAAGACCTGGCGCCGGTTGTCCTGCCCGGTGTTGTCTCGTTCTTTCTATTGTTATGGCTGGGTATGTTTAATCACGTTAGAAAGAGCCTTATTAATGGTGGAGTCGCCCCGCCTACATCTTTGTCTGGGAGAGCGGCATACACGGAAGGAAAAAAACCCTTTTCGCTGATTAGTAACTGTATATCTCCCAACAAACAAGAAGAACGTGGAATCGTTCCGGGCTCGATCTATTCACCGTCCTCTTTCGAAGTCGTCTTTCTGTAACGTGGCAGTTAACTTCACTAGTCTTCACCGATCAGACTCTATATCCATCGATCAAACTGAGTTCCATGATTCTCGTCGGCTTTGATTCAGCGGTCTTGGAGAACCACCGCCCCCACGATCTAACCGGCTACCCCGCAACTAACTTGATCGACCAGATCCACGTAGCCTTGCATACAAACGCGCCCATTATCCGGTGAGCTTCCTGCCGGTCCCATCACGATCAGCAATAGATGTTTACAGTTTCTTGCAGGTGATTAGAAAAAAGCAGCATTCGTGCTTGACAAGTGATCATTTGCATGTATTTATCTTCGTAGCTACGTATAAAGGCGTATATGAAGAGACGAGACAACGAGATATTTGAACTCCACGCCGAGTTTTGTAAGATGATCTCCAGTCCCAAGCGTCTGATGATCGTAGAACTTCTGGCCAACAAGGAGTTGAGCGTCACTGAGCTGGCCGACGCTCTGGGTGTACCGCATAGTAATGTGAGTCAACACCTTAGAGTTATGCGCTCACGACATATTGTGGAGACGCGCAAAGTCGGGCAAACCGTTTATTATCGGCTGACCAATTCGAAGCTGCCTCAGATCTGCGCTGAGATTCGCTCCATCTTGCTGGACGGGATGGAGATCCGGGGAAAAAAGGCAAAAAGTATGTTACAAAGGAAATGATGTGTTTTTTTGTAATATATATGCGTACATGCGCATATATGAGGATACCCATATTGGTTCACCTTTTTACAGGAGATACAGATGCTGACGAAGGAAGAACTCTCTGGATTGGACGTCAATAAAGTAGTGGACGCACGGGGCACGGCGTGTCCCGGACCATTGCTCGAAGCCAAGCGCGGCATGGGTGAAGTCCCCAAGGACGGAATCATGGAAGTGCTTTCATCAGACGAGGGCACTAACGATGATATCCCGCTGTGGTGCAAGAAAGTGGGACACGAATACCTTGGCAACATAGAGGAGGCAGGTCACTGGAGACTTTTTGTACGCCGGATGAAATGATGCTATCAGACAGCGCTGACACAGGTTGGGAACCCAAGATTCTCGTGTTTTCAACCAACAATATCTCGGATCCTGGAATCGATCTGGCTGGCGGTTCTCACATGCCGTATTCACCTTCCGTTCTGGTAGTACCGGTTCCGTGCTCAAGTGGTATCAAGCCGGCCTGGGTGCTTCACGCAATCGAAGCCGGATTTGATGGAGTATTCATAGCCGCCGATGGGACAGACTGCGCGTATTTGCCGGACTGTACGAAGCGAACTGGAGAGGTTGTTCAAGAGTCACAGTCGCTTCTGAAGGAAAATGACGTTGATCCAAGGCGGTTGAAGATGGCGGCAATCTGCTCAGTCTGCGCCGAATCCTTTCAATCGCACATGGAGAAGTTTAAGACCGCACTGGTCAAGCTCGGCTCGTCGCAAGAAAAGGCCAGTCAATGATCAGTTTTTTTCTTTCAATGTGAAGAAATTCACGATGTCCCGTTTATTCCGGGCCACCTGGCAAGAGGTGCAGTCACATGAATTTTGACGTTTTGGTTGTCGGCGGTGGGATCGCCGGAATGGAGTCCTCGCTAACCCTTGGAGACATGGGGTACAACGTGCTTCTGGTAGAAAAGGAGGCCAGCATTGGCGGAAAGATGGTCCTACTCAGCAAGGTATTTCCGACCCTGGACTGCGCCAGCTGCATTTCCACGCCCAAGATGGCATCCACTGCTCACCACCCAAATATCACCGTTTCGACGTCCAGTGAGATTGATGAGATCGTCAAGATAAACGGAGGTGGCTTCAAGGTCAAACTCCACAAGAAATCTACTTACGTCAACTCAGCCGCCTGTACCGGATGTGGTGAGTGCGAGCAGGTCTGTACGGTTGCAAGATTGGATCCGTTCAATTTCGATCTGGCCGCTCACCGTGCAATCCATATCCCCTTTCCCCAGGCCGTTCCCAAGAAAGCGGTCATGGTAAGGGACGGGACGTCTCCCTGCTCGTTCACATGCCCGGCGGGAGTGAAAGCTCACGGTTATGTATCGTTGGTTCGAAGCGGCAAATACGACGAGGCGTTTCATCTACACATGGAAGATGCCCCCCTGCCCGGCAGTCTCAGTCGCGCCTGTTACGCGCCCTGCGAAGGGAAATGCACGCGCCGCAACCTGGAAGGCACGGTGCCCATTCGAGCGATCAAACGGTTCATGGTTGATCGTTACTATAAAAATCATTCCGAACCGGAATACGGTCCTCCGGAACAGATACCGGATAAGAAGATTGCAGTAGTCGGTTCCGGTCCGGCAGGGTTGTCGGCGGCCTATCATCTGGCACGGCGCGGCTACAGCGTGACGATATTCGAGTCTGCCGCCAAACCCGGCGGAATGCTGCGGTATGGCATACCCGCTTTCCGACTTCCGAAGGACGTGGTGGATCGAGACATCAAGAACATCACGGCCCTTGGCGTTCGTATCAACACAGACTCACCGGTTTCATCCCTTGAATCGCTTAAGTTACAGGGATTTGACGCCACCTTCCTGGCTCTGGGAACCATGGAAGGAATGAATATGGGCATTAAGGGCGAAGACCTTGATGGCGTTACCGATTGCATGGCTTTTCTCAAGCAGGCAAACTCAACGGAGGTTATGGACCTGAGCGGGAAGAGGGTGATGGTGATTGGCGGCGGCAACGCGGCCATCGATCCGGCCCGGATGGCGGTCCGATTGGGGGCCGAGGAAGTCATAATTCAGTATCGAAGGAGTCGCGCCGAGATGCCGGCACACGATTGGGAAGTCACTGCGGCTCTGGAAGAAGGCGTCACGTTGCAGGCTTTGCGAAATCCCGTTCGTTTCATTGGCGAGAACGGTCATCTGAAGGCCGTTGAAAGCATCACGATGAAGCTCGGTGAGCCAGATGACAGCGGGCGGCGGCGACCTGTTCCCGTAGACGGTTCGGAGAAGCGTATGGCGGTTGATCTGGTGATTCTTGCAATCGGCCTCAAACCCAGTACTTCGCCGTTTGCCGGAGATCTTGAACTCAATCGCAACGGGACCATACAAGCAAACGAGGAGACGCTTCAAACATCGATGGCCTCAGTGTTTGCAGGAGGTGACGCCGTCACCGGGCCATCGATGATCGTCAGTGCCATCGGCCAGGGAAAGCGGGCGGCCTTCTATATTGATCGCCTGCTCCAAGGTGAGTCCCTTGATGGCATCACATTCGATAACAGACTGCCGATGGTTGATGCGGCCTCGGTCCTTGCGCCTTCTAATTCTGATGGTAACGGTTCCGCTGACCAGCTACTGCTCCCGATGATAGGTCAGGAGATACCCCGGCCGGCGCTATCGGAGCGCATTCCTACTGAGAAGAGGGAACTTCCCCTACCCCGGCGGCTTGGGAGTATGGCCGAGATCGAGTTTCCCTTCACTGAGGAGGAAGCTCGCTACGGTGCGAATCGCTGCCTGGATTGCGGCGTCTGCTCTGAATGTCATCAGTGTGTGAATGTCTGTCCGGCGCACGCCATCGACTTTGATCTTCGGGACGAAGAGCACACCGTTGAAGTGAAGTCTGTTATCGTGTCAACCGGCTTCGACCTTTTTGATGCTCGTCGCAAGCCGACTTATGGCTATGGCAAGTTCCCGAATGTCATAACAGCGATGCAGATGGATCGCATACTGGCCCCCACCCGTCCCTTCAATAACGTTATCAGACCTTCGGACGGCAAGGCGCCTGACAATGTCGCCTATGTTCTCTGCACGGGATCACGTGACCATACGGTAGACAATCCCCTCTGCTCACGGGTATGCTGCATGTACTCCATAAAGCAGGCCCAGTTGGTCATGGGTGCCCTGCCTCTGGCGGATGTCACCATCTATTACATTGATATCCGTGCCTTCGGCAAGGGCTACGACGAGTTCTATGAGCAAGCCAGAGGAATGGGAGTCTACTTTGTCAAAGGACGGGTGGCTCAGATCGGCGAGCTGGATAACGGCAATCTGGACGTGCAATATGAGGCCATCGAAGGGGACGGCGGTCTCAGACACATGGAACACGATCTGGTGGTGCTGTCCACCGGTTTCTCGCCGAACCTTGACGCTCTCCGCATGTTCAGGAACGGCAATCTCGAAGCGGACGCTCACGCGTACGTGCGTGAAATTGACGAAGACATCAACCCTGGAAGGACCAGTATCGACGGTGTCTTTGTGGCTGGGGCAGCCTCCGCCCCCAGAGACATTCCTGACAGCATTCTGCACTCGGGAGCGGCTGCGGCTCAGACGGCTGCATACATAGAGAGCATGAGGACTCACCAATGACGAACAGAAGAATCGGCGTGTATGTGTGCCATTGCGGCGGCAATATCTCGGATTATGTGGATGTGGACAGAGTCCGGGATGGCCTAATCGGTGACGAGGGGGTGGTTGTGTCCAAGACGACTATGTTCGCGTGTTCAGATGCCGCCCAGCAGGAAATGATAGAGGATATCAAGACCAATAATCTTGACGGTGTAGTGATAGCCTCCTGCTCGCCGAAGCTCCACCTCTTCACCTTTCGCGCTATGGCGGAGCGGGCCGAGCTGAACCCATACCAGTACGTGCAGGTCAATCTGAGGGAACAGGATTCCTGGGTGCACCAGCATGATATGGAGAATGCAACCGAAAAGGGGATCCGGCTCGTGCGGGCGGGAGTCGCCAGATGCATCCTGTCGGAGCCTCTGCAGACACTGAGAATCAAGACCACGCCGAAGGTTCTGATCATTGGTGCAGGGGTGGCCGGGCTGCGCGCCGCATTGTCTCTTTCTGACATGGGCTTTGCGGTTTTTGTCATCGAAAGAGAATCAGAAGTTGGGGGATGGACAGGAAAGTTCGGCAGCATGTTTCCCAACGATCGTAAAGGGGGTGATCTTATTGGCAGTCTTTACGATGACGCGAAGAAACGGGACAATATCACTATTTTCACCGGTGCCGAGCTGACAGAAAAAAGCGGCAATGTTGGCGATTTCACGGTGGTCGTCCAGGTTAGCAATCAAGAGGCCATTAGGCTGAATGTTGGCACGATCATTGTTGCGGCGGGCTTTGACTCCTATCAACCATCCGATGGTGAGTTCGGCTTTGGACTGACCGGTATTGTCACTCTTCCGGAATTCAAGCAACTCCTGGACAGCTCGAACGGGTCTCTTACATATCAGGGACGAGCGCTGAAGGACATAGCTTACATCTACTGTGTCGGCAGTCGACAATCGGGGACGCTGGAGAAACCAAACCTCTATTGCTCGCGATACTGCTGTACTGCGGCCGTGCACACTTCCCTCGGCGTCCGCGCCAGGGATGCAGCGATTCACCAGTTTCATCTCTATCGTGATATGCGGACGTATGGGAAGTATGAATTACTGTATCTGGATGCCCTCAACAATGGCTCGGCATTCATCAAATACGCCGATGACGATCCGCCAACCGTGGAAAGTGCGGGCGACAGACTGCATATCACCGTGCGCGACCAGCTCACTCGGGGAGAAGAATTCGAGATTCATGTGGATCTGCTGGTTTTGGTGACCGGTATGGTGCCGCGGGAAAACAAGAAACTCGTCAACATTCTCAAGCTTCCAATCGGCATGGATGGCTTCTTCAACGAAATTCACCCCAAGCTCAGGCCGGTTGAAACGGTCATGGACGGCGTTTTCATCGCCGGCGCTTCGCAGGGTCCCAAGACCCTCGCTGAAAGTGTGGCATCATCTATGGCTGCGGTATCAAAGAGCGCCGCCCTCCTAATGAAGGGGTACGTTGATCTCGAACCGCTTATCGCCAAGATCGACAGCGATAAGTGCATCTGGTGCGATGAATGCACGAAAGCCTGCCCATATGGTGCCATTGAGAAAGTATCCATAGCTGGAAGAGAAACGGCGCGGGTTATCCCTGCCCTGTGTAAAGGTGGTGGAGCGTGTGTGCCATTGTGCCCTCAAAACGCAATCGGCGTGGAAGGGTACACGGATGCCCAAGTAATCGCGACTATTGATTCGCTAATCAAAGAGGTGGGCTGATGAAAAAACGAACTGAGCGGGACACCGCCGAGGTGATGAGGGATGAAATGGTGATGAGAGATAAGATTCTCTCTCTACTGACGGAGGACCGCAGGACGATCCCGGAGGTGGCTGCCGCCCTGGGGTGTTCAACTCACAATGTCGTGCTCTGGATAATGGCGATGTGGAGATATGGATCCCTCGTAGAAGTCGGCAAACCAAACGATGAGGGATATTATACGTACCGGCCCGCGGTGTGAGGACAAGCTATGACCGTTGTAAATACTAAGTTTATTGATGAGGTAGGCGCTTTAGGATCGTTCAACGCCGCCGCCTGTATGAATTGCGGGGTTTGTACGGCGGTTTGCCCTATGGGCCTGGATCTGTTGCCGAGACAGCTATTTCGATACGCGGTCATCGGGGTTGAAGAGAAGATTCTGGAACACCAGGAAACCATCTTTTCCTGTTTGATGTGCAAAATGTGTGAGCACAATTGCCCGGCTGGTGTCACGATCACGGAGAACGTGCGAACTCTGCGCGGCTATATCAATCGAACCGTATTTGGGTTATCGAGGGTCTAGATTATGGCATTACCTACCAAACACGTTCTAGGGATACTGGTGGACAACCTTTTGAAGCGAGGCAGCGTGCTGAAGCTGTCGCCTCGCACCACCGTGAGGTGGGCGCAGGGATTGAGTATACCGAGGGGTGGTAAGACTGTTATCTACACTGGTCACATGTATCAACTAATCCCGGCTGTTTCTGCCTTGGCAGCCCAGATGGCGTTCTTCGAGAACTCCTGGATAACGAAATTCTTCGCTTTGGGACGGTTTGCCAACAAGTTCATTAACCTGGCGTGGTTTATGGCTCGGACTGATTCCCGGGAGACGGAGTATTACAACAATGTCCTGCGCAATATCGTGCAGTTGCTTCAAGCGGCTAAAGTCGACTTCGGGTATCTCTACGAGGAAGAGATGTACTCGGGAGCCCTAGTCCATGACGAGGGCGTTGATGACGCTTTCAAGCAGCACGCCCGGCGGGTAGTTGAGGTCTTCAGGCGTAACGGAGTCAAGTCCGTTATTACCACCGACCCCCACACTACCAATATGCTTCGTAGCGTTTATCCGGAGTATTGCGAGAATTATGACTTGGAGGTGAAAAGCTACCTGGAGGTACTGGCTGAGAGCAAGGTCGAGGCGTTGCGACCCTTGGATTTGGATATGACTATTCATGATTCCTGCGTGTACGCTCGTTACGAAGACGTTGTCATGGAACCACGGCGGCTGGTCGCAAAGGCGGGGGCTACGATCAGCGAACCGGAAAACGCCGGAAAATTGACGCATTGCTGCGGCGGACCTATAGAATCATTCTTCCCCGGCAAGGCACAAGCGATTGCCACCAAAAGGATGGAGCAGCTCGCAGCTACCGGAGCCAACGTCGTCGCCATGTGCCCGATCTGTCTGGTAAATCTCAAGCATGCGGCAAGGAGTATGAACACCGATGTAGTGGATATTTCCGATTACCTTGTGGAGGCTTACTGTGGCACCAAGTTGCCGGGCTCTCCGCATGTTGTATCTAACTCTCACCAATACAATGAGGTTATCACCCATGGATGAAGCAAACGTCGAAAAAATAGTCATCATTGCGACTCACGGAGTTGAGGATCCTGAACGGGCGTGTCTGCCATTCGTCCTGGCCAACGCGTCGCTGGCCATGGATACTCCGGCGGTGGTGGTCCTTCAGGGCACTGCGGTTACTCTGGCCAAAAGAGGTTGCTATGAACACGTATTTGCGGCCGGACTACCACCCTTGAAGGAGTTGGTCGATTCCTTCATCGAACTGGGAGGGAGTCTTCTGGTCTGCGGTCCCTGCATTCAGGAACGTAAGATTACCCCGGATATGCTGGTTGACACTGCGCAACCCATCAAGGCGGCCAGGGTCGTTATGGAACTTCTTGAGGCAAGCGCCACGCTGAGCTATTAGGAGTAAAGGAGGACAATTATGTTCGCTATAGCTATATCACGAGGTTCGCTGAGTGCGGCTTCCAGACTGGCAGAAGGGCTTAAGGCAAGACTGGGAGGCACGATTGTTATCCGTGAGGAGGTGGTTCGAGCGGCCGCCGGCTACGGGTTGGAAGAAACCGGGCTCCGCGAAGAACACATCCGGAGACAACATGTACCCGGCTTCTGGGAGCGTTACGCTGACGCAAGAAGACACTATCTGGCTTGCTTCAGGGCCGCCTTACTTGATTTTGTGCTGAAGGGATCAGTCATCTATCATGGCAATCTGGCTCAAGTGCTTCTTGACGATGTTCCGTTCGTTCTGCGTGTCAGGGTGAACGCCCCCCTTGAGAATCGTGTGAAGACATTGATGGATGAACAAGGACTGTCAGAAGCAGACGCCGTCGAGAGGATTACCGAGACGGACGAGCAGAGAAGGCGCTGGACGCAGTTTCTCTACGATGTCGATAACAGGGACCCGGTCCTGTTTGACATAGTCCTGAATCTCCATAGAATGGTTATTGACGACGCCATTGAACTGGTCGCATCTGAGGTCAAGAAAGAGCAGTTTCAGTCGAGCGAAAAATCGCTGAAAATAGTCCGCGATCTGCACCTTGCGTCGGTAGCCGAGATCGCCCTGATGCATTCTACTGATACATATGGCCTGGATCTCAAGGCGCGGGCGGATGAAAGCAGGGGCGAGGTGGTGATCGTCAAAGGCCTGGCGCTGGAAGATAGGGCGGTGTTGGACGACGCTATTCGAGCCGCCCTGAGGAGTGTGAAGGAGATAAAAGAGGTCAGGATCGAACAGGATCGAAGGATTACCTGATTGGTGCAAAGCCGCAGCAATCGACCCCACGGGCTGCTCAGGGCTTGCCCTAATTGCCGAACCGCCGTATTGTGTTGTTTGCCGACTGAAGCATTGGCTGAATACTGGTGTTGGGCAAATGAGACAAGAGCCAGACAAATTCGACTGTGATACGCTCACTACTGTTATAGACAGCATATCTGACGGCGTTCTCGCGGTTGATCTTGACAGGCGCATAACGTTCATGAATCGGGCGGCCGAGCGAATCACGGGTTTTTCCCAGCAGGATGCATTGGGTAAGCACTGCTGGGAGATCTTTCACACCAATCTGTGTGAAGACAGTTGCCCACTTAAGCGTGCTATGGGTGGTACCGCATCGGTTGTCAATAGGCCGGTTTGTATCACAAATAGACAGGGAAAGCGGGTCCCGGCAAGTATTTCAGCAACGCTGTTAAAGGATGCTCAGGGCGTGGTAGTTGGTGGCGTAGAAACTCTCCGCGATCTCGACTTAATCCGGCAACTGCACAGGGAGTATGAATCGCAGTACGTTTTTGAGGATATGATCAGCCGCAGTAAGAAGATGCGGGAACTCTTCGATATCCTGCCGGCCATAGCCGAGAGCGAGAGCACGGTTCTTATCGAAGGCGAAAGCGGGACCGGAAAGGAGCTTGTTGCCCGAGCCATCCACAAGCTCAGTCCTCGGAAAAACGGCCCGTTTGTCGCTCTGAACTGCGGGGCGCTTCCCGACAACCTCCTTGAATCGGAGCTTTTTGGCTTTGTTGCGGGCGCCTTTACTGATGCGAAAAAGGACAAAAAGGGTCGGTTTGCGATCGCCGAAAGCGGTACCCTGCTTCTGGACGAGATTGGCGATGTGTCTCAAGCTATGCAGGTCAAATTACTGCGGGTGCTTCAGGAAAAGCTCTACGAACCGTTAGGGGCAACCACATCTATGTCCACAGATGTTCGGATAATAGCAGCGACAAACAGGGAACTGAAGAGCCTTGTAGACGCAGGTGGTTTCCGAAGTGACCTGTACTATCGCGTAAACGTCATGCGGGTCAGGCTGCCGTCACTAAAGGAAAGGAAAGAGGATATCCCCCTATTGATTGATCATTTCATTGATCGCTTCAACCGTCTACGGCAAAAAAACGTCCCGGGGTTTTCACCTCCGGCCTTAGGGCTGCTCCTGAACCATGACTTCCCGGGAAACGTCCGCGAGTTGGAAAACGTGATCGAGCATGCCTCGGTGTTGTGTGGTGGTGGCATAATACGACCGGAACATCTTCCCGAGTACTTGCGCGGTGAAAGGCCGATTCCGGCGGTTGAGATTGCAGGTACTTATGCCGAGATGGAAGCTCTGTTCCTGATTGGAGCTTTAAAACGCAACAACTGGTCGCGCAAAGACACTGCGGCAGAGATCGGTATCAATCCCTCCACGTTGTACCGAAAAATCAAGAAGCTTGGTTTGACGCTCCCCAACAATCAAGACTAGTCGGTAAGCCGGTTAAACCCAGTCGTGCGAATTCGCATGGCCCCGGCCTTCCGTCGTGCGTAGATGCACGAGCACTATTCGAAACCTCGTCTATCCGGAACCTGAACATTCTCCTTTCGTGACTCTTACTTCATTGTGAGACAATAGCTTATTCGAGCGCACAGCATTCGTTCGGTGCTTTGGTACGCCGTGTGCGATTGATCAGAGCAAGAGAGAGTATTTAAGATAAGGAGTAAGATAATGATAGGACTTGATCGACTGATGGAAATCGAGGGAGTCGTTGCGGCAGGACAATTCTCCGAAGATGGCAGGGTCATTCGAAAGGTGGGTGAGTTGCCTGAGGACTTGATGGAGAGTGCTGAACTCTGTGTCCGCCAGAATCAGGCTTGCCGCGAATTTCTGAATTCACTCAATCATCAGTTACCTCGAGAGTACGGGTCGCTGGTCGGCTGGACCGTCTGGGGAAGCAAATACTCGGTGGTTGTTGTCGGCAACACACGCGTGTTTGTCAAGACCAGCCGTGGTGACTACAATCAGTTGATGATAGACCTGGCTGGATCGGAAGCTACAGGTCCTCGACCCGGAAACTACTGAAATCTCAGGTTGAAAAAGTGATGTGCTTGAACAAATCAAATGACCGTAACATGCTAAGGAGGTGATTAGGATGGCTGAAGAGAATCAGAAGAAACCGGAAGTGGGTCATGGCGTTTACCATCCCGGCGCTCGGCCAATGCAGGTATTGCTCGACAAGGACGGCTGCATGTGGCTGTGTGACAAAGGCGTGAACCCGAAGAAGGCCTTCAAAGAACAGGGCTGCTGGCGCTGCGGGGATCTCCAGTTTACACGAAATGACTAATCGTGTGCGGCCGGTTATCAGCTGACCGCGATGGACCATTGAGTAAGGCCGTCGAGCCAATCGCACGACGGCCTTACTCAGTTACAAGGGTTGCCGGCCAGTGTATACCTCGGTATTTTGCGGTGCAGGACAGGACGAGGATTGAGTTGCCGGCAGTATAGATCGAGTTCGCAGAGGAAACCATGATAGTTGGATTGATATACGAAGCTCTGTTCATCACCGGGTTTGTCGCGATCATGATGCTGGTAATTGAGTATATCAACGTGTTGACCCAAGGCTCGTGGCAAAACAGCCTGGCCGGTGGCAGATTGACGCAGTACCTGGTCGCGGTTATCCTTGGGGCGACCCCCGGATGTCTCGGGGCTTTTGCAGTGGTTGCGATGTATTCCCATGGTGTTCTGTCACTTGGGGCCTTGGTAGCCGCCATGATTGCCACCAGTGGTGACGAGGCATTCGTGATGCTGGCCTTGTTCCCCGAAAAGGCGTTTCTATTGATGGGTGCCCTTATTGCAATCGGATTGATTGCCGGATGGCTCACCGATGTGCTCGCTGGACGTCGAATCGTAAACAGAATGCATACCTGTAAGAGCCTTGAGATACACGGCCCCGAGTACTGTCAGTGCTTTCCCGGGCAGGACATTATCCGACAACTCCGAGAGCTTTCTCTGGCTCGTGGCGTCCTACTTGGCGTTTTATTGCTGTTCCTCTTTGGCGTTACATCGGGTGTCGTCGGTCCAGAAATGTGGAATTGGATACGTTTCACACTACTGTTGACCGGTCTAATTGGAATGTTCATTGTTGGCACTGTCCCAGAGCACTTTCTTCAGGAGCATCTTTGGCGACACCTAGCTCTGAGGCATGTGCATCCCGTTTTTCTTTGGACTTTTGGTGCCCTGCTGATCACCATGCTTGTGACTAATTATCTGCATCTGACAGATATGATTCAGACCAACACTTTATCAATGATTATGATCGGAGCCCTGGTAGGGATCATTCCGGAATCCGGCCCTCATCTGGTATTCTCGACGTTTTATGCCCAAGGGATTGTTCCGTTCGTCGTCCTTTTGACCAGTTCGATCGTTCAGGACGGCCATGGGATGTTACCCTTGCTTGCTCATTCACGGACCCAGTTCTTTCTCGTTAAAGCAATAAACCTTGTGGTCGGGCTGGCAGCGGGTCTGACGATTTACTGTGCAAGTTACTTAGTGTGATTATGTGAGGATTGCCATGAGCGATAAACAGCAGGAAAAGCACAGGTTTACGTATGGACCGGTTCCTTCCCGACGATTGGGTCGTTCTTTAGGTGTTAGCCCCATCCCTGCCAAGACCTGCACGTATACATGTGTTTATTGCCAGCTGGGCAAAACCACGAACTTGACAAGTACTCGTCAGGACTTCTACAAGAAAGAGGATATTCTCGATGAGATTCTCGCCAGAAGAAGGGACGCGGCGTTTGATTACGTCACCTTCGTCGGAGACGGGGAACCTACCCTTTGCGAAGGCCTGGGCTGGCTCATGGAGGAAACGAAGAAAAACCTGCAAGCGCGAACGGCCGTAATCACTAACGGTTCCATGCTTTTCCGTGAAGACGTCAGGTTGGCTCTGAAACATGCCGATGTGGTCATGCCTACCCTTGATGCAGGACATGAGGAGACGTTCAGGGCTGTAAACAGACCTCATCGCAGCATCACATTTGACGCAATGTTGCAGGGATTACTGGATTTCCGCCAGGAGTACCATGGACAAATATGGCTGGAAGTGATGTTAGTCAGGGGCGTTAACGATACCGAGGAGGAGTTGCGAGGGATTGCAAAGGCGGCGGATGTTGTAGCTCCCGATCGCGTGTATGTTGTCACGCCGATTCGGCCGCCGGCAGAATTCTGGGTGGAGCCGCCAATCCCCGAGACAATTCTCATGGCTCAGCGATTGATCGGCAAGGCCATACCCTTAGTTGGTCGAGAATCCGGTCAGTTTGATTTAGAGGAACTTGGCGACGCCCGACAGGCGATCCTGGAAATTGGCTCGCGACACCCTTTGCGGCAAGATCAGGCCGCTGAGATTGAGGGTGCATTTGGTGTTTCCGGAATAATCGAGAGAATGCTTCGTGACGGAGAACTGACCCGGGTAGCATACAGGGGAGCGGAGTATCTGCTACCGGGACATTTCATTAGAGGGCAAAGTTACCACGGTAAGGAAAGGAGGCGGCGACAATGAACGCTCTAAGCGTGAACGTGAATGATCTGGAGTGGACTGGGGCCTCAGAGTATCCAACAGGAACCGAGGAAAAGGTGCTCAGTGTGGGCGGCAACGCCGCACCCCGAACGATACTACTTAAACTCCCGCCCGGATGGAAAATGGATAGTCACTCTCACCGGTTCACAGAACTCCATTACGTGCTGGAGGGCCAGATTGAGAGTCAGGGGCAGAAATACCCGGCCGGGACCTTTCGGCTGGTCCCGAGCACGGTTAACCACGGACCATTTAGCTCGGAAATAGGCGCCATTGTGCTGGTTATCTGGTGTTCATTGGCGGAGGGCGACGATTGAGGGATAAGTTGATGAATCCCTTCATACCTATCAGTATCGGCCGGCTGGAACTCTCCAACCGTATGATAATGGCTCCGGTAAAAACGGGTTTCGCAACGGCGGGTGGGGAAGTCACGTCGAGGCTTATAGATTACTACGCTCGTCGGGCTCAGGGTGGTGTTGCCGCAATCATTGTTGAGCCATGCTACATTGACCCGGTTGGAAAGGAGCATCCAAGGCAACTGGGGATTACCGAAGATAATCATGTCAGAGGTTTGCGCAACCTGGTGGATGCGATTCACGCCAATGGGGCCAGAGCGATTGCACACCTGAATCATGCAGGCCGGGCGGCCAACCCCAAGGCATCTGGACGGACTCCAGAGGCTCCATCGGCGGTGGTCTGCCCCACCACCGGGGCGGAGCCGGAGGAGATGAGCCGCGCGCGAATTCAGGAAGTGACTGGGTCTTTTGTTCGTGCTGCTGAACGTGCAGTCGAAGCGGGATTTGATGCTATCGAAGTGCAGTGCGGACTGGGTTATCTAATCGCGCAGTACCTGTCGCCCGTTACTAACCTGCGAGAGGACGAATTCGGCTGCCAGAATGAAGAACGAATGGGAAGCAGGTTCTTGGGAGATGTGTTTGCGAGTGTCCGGTGTGCGGCCGGAAAGAGTTACCCGGTAATGGCGCGAATTTCAGCAACTGAGCAGGTCAAAGGGGGATTGACGCTTGAAGATTCGCTTAAACTGTCCTCTATGCTTAGGGACATCGGTACCGTGGCTATTCATGTGGCCAGCGGCTCAGCGTGCGATTCTCCGCCCTGGTATTACCAGCATATGCAACTGCCGCCGGACGCCAATCTCAAGTGGGCCGCTGAGATACAAAGAGGCGTTGATTTGCCCGTAATCGTGGCCGGACGCATGGGAAACCCCACCTTGATTCGTGAGACTTTCGAAAGAGATCTTGTCGCCGCTGTTGCGCTGGGAAGACCGCTCGTCGCAGATCCAGATCTGCCTCACAAGATGAATACGGGTGCGGACGACGCCGTAATTCAATGCGGTGCCTGCCTACAGGGATGCTTGGCCGGAGTCAAATCCGGGGAGGGTCTGGGATGTATTGTAAACCCTCTGGTGGGGCGTGAGAAGGATGAAGCGATCCATCACCCTGGAGCCCCAAAGCGCATTGTTGTGGTAGGCGGTGGACCGGCGGGTATGATGGCTGGCCTGACAGCAATTCGAACTGGTCATGAGGTAATACTCTTTGAGAAAGCTGATCTTGGTGGCCAGTTTGCCTTGGCGTCGCATGCCCCGGGCAAAGAACTCATGAACAGACCCTTAGAATCATTGATTTGGAATGTCCGGAACACGGAGATTGATTTCCGGATCGGACAAGAGGCCGGCACTTCCGATATTGTCAATGCCAATCCAGATGTGGTGCTGATAGCTACAGGTGCTGAACCCATCATTCCTGAGATACCGGGCGCCAAATGCACTGTGTCGGGAAATGACATTCTAGCCGGCGCCGTTCAGGCCGGTCAGAACATACTGATGATCGGTGGTGGTTTGGTGGGAATTGAGTGTGCAGAGTATCTGCTTGGGCATGGTCACCAGGTTACAGTCGTGGAAATGCTCGACGAAATAGCGCGCGATATGGAACCGATCACGAGAAAAATGACACTGACGCGTCTCTCGGAGACAAAAATCACTATTCTCACCGGTACAATAGTCGTTCGAATCGATGACTCCGGCAGGGCAGTTGTTCGTACGGGAGATGACGAGACCGTGCTTGGTCGATTCGATACTCTTGTAGCTGCCGTGGGCACCAAACCGGTTAACCGCCTGGCCGACGAACTGGGACATAGTGGGATCGAAGTAAGGGTGATAGGCGACGCCAGTACTCACGGACAAATCATCGGAGCCACGGAAAGTGCTTTTGAGGCTGTCAGGTCACTGGCCGAGTAGCATCGAAAAGCGGTTATAATCTGGTCATCTACTCGAGCTCTTTGGTTGGTCGACCCACGATAATGTTCCGCGGGAGCAGGAGCCTGCTCACAAAGCACGGGTTGTTTTCGATCCAATCCAAATCTACAAGCTGGCCGTTCACGGGCGACACCGACTCCTGGCCCTTTCTCTACGCTGTCCAGGTCCGAAACGGTTTGCTTCGGCTGACGGTGGGATGGATGACCACTGCCAGTTCACGGGGTGAGGTCACATTGACGTACTCTATAACAAGCATCATCAGTCCGACGAGAGCAGTTATCTCCAGACTCGCCTTTAGTATGCTGCTGAGCATTGCTGGTCGCCCCCGCTGGATGGCGCTTATATTGAACTGGTAGATGCCCTGGTGGTCATTGCCACATTGTCCATTATGGCGCTGATTCTCCGATCCCGAATGCTATGCCCCTGTATTCGATGTGCCTTACCGACTCATGAGTATGACAGGTGACACAGGTGTTGTGCATCGCCTGGCTGAAACTGCACGCATGCATCAGATCCGCAGAATCAACTGGTACGACCGCGCACCACATGTCCTTGCTGTGACACTCCAGGCACGGCTTGGCGCTGGATCCTCGCTTGGGCTGATCTGGTACATGGCAAACGGCACAGCTGCGGTTCTCGGGATACCACCCAGTCAGATTCTCCCGGGTTAACGTATAGGTGAGGTGGGCGGTGTGATCAAAGATGGAGGTCGGCTCAATCATACTCCGATGGCAACGCGAGCACGGAGTGGAATGGTCTTTGGGAAGAGAAACGTGGTGACATATGGAGCAACTGTCCGTCCCCCCCAGTCGGGTCTGGTGCTCAACGTGCGGGAAGTCACACGAAACACCGCTACGATCTCCGTCGACGTGCAGCACAGTCCGGGCCGGATCGATTCCGGCGGACGGCAGCACTGCAGCTGCACTCGAATGTGCCGCCGAGAAAGGTGGATACATCATCACCCAGGCCGCAGGAATCACAAACACAGCAATGAGCGTTACGCGATTCAGGTTGTCGCTGAGAGCTGTGCTCCAGACACGGGAAAGGGTATCAAAGGCGGGCTGAAACAGCATACGGAAGGTTCGCCTTTCCTTCCACCTCTCATCAAAGATGGCGAAATTCTCAGCCAGATAGAGGAAAATGAGTCCCGCCGCTGCAATTACGCCAAACCCCAAGGCCCATTCAGCCAGCGATGGAAAATAAACCGTTCGCGAGTCCTGGAAGTAGCCGAAGATGCCTACATCCAGGCGGTTAAGGATCAGTCCGGCAGCCGCCGAGAATGCGGCGATCCCAAGTCCGGCCGGAGAGCGGCGACTTCCCGGGATCACAACCAGCGTGATGGGCAATACCACCGCCAGCACCAGTTCCAGACCGAAGAGCCAGCTCTCCCAGGTGCCGGATGCCAGCGCCCGCCACGTACCTAGTCGGATCAAGTCGGCGGCCTTCAGCAAGAAGTAAACGCCCAGTATCGAGACCGCGATACTCGCCAGTTGGGCTAGCCTCGTTATCTCCGTACCGCGCACAACTCTGGGTTTGACGCCCGAAAGTGGGTCGACAATCACGCATGTCTGCCCGTCGATATTCATGCTATCAGGCCCGAACACTGGTTCAGGATCGTACCAGCGTGCGTACAGTATTCGGAGGAGCACCACGACCATAATCCCGGCACCCATGGCAGAGAGGATGAAGAAGACCGGCAGCATCGAAGAGTACCACAGTGGGTGCAGTCGGGTCGGCGTCACCAGGAAAAGAGAGCCAAGTGAAGAATGGTGTAAGCTCGACAGGGAAATACCCACCACTACTACTCCGAAGGCAGCCCGATGGAGCCAGCGAACAATCCTCTCAGAACGAAATCGCTCAATAATAGTGGGCAGTAACTCGATGGCGGTTACCGTGAAGTACAGCAGGACACACCAGAACACTTCAAACAGGAAGGAATGCTCGTTCCACATGAAGATCGGATGCCAGAACCGCTGAGGCAGGCCGATATCAAACAGCAGTGCAGTACAGGAACAACCGTAGCCGAGAAAAGCAACCAGGATAGCCGGTTTCACGTACGGTCGAAATCGTTCCAACTTGAGCACATAGACAAGCAGTCCCACTGTGAAACCGCTTGTGGACAGCGCCACCCCGCCAACCATGTTGAATACTTTCCACAGGCCCCAGGGCATGGCGTCTGACAGGTTGGTGGTCGCCCCGAGACCAAACCACAGGCGAAACACGCCCGCCACCAACCCGGACAGGGCGATGACCCAGAGGATATCCTTAAAGTGACGCGTTTTCCTGACCATCAGCCTATTCCTCCCGATTTGCGCTCATCGCATGACCCGGACTCGCTGGATTGCTCAGCCGCCAGCCGCATACGCCGCCGGATTATCCAGTTCACGGCCAGCAATCCCACGGCGACTCCGCCTCCGATGAAGGGTGTCTTTTCTATGAGGGGGATGGTTAAGGATGGGATTCCAGCAGTCATAAGCTCTGTCCAACCCAGCTCCCCCAGGTCCACGTCGGATACGTAAAGAATGCAGGTACCTCCGAATTCATCTTCCCCCCAGACGTGCTGGTCATAACGATCAGGGTTGGTGCGGATTCGGTTGTGTGCCTCTTTCAGGATGCGATCTCTCTCTCCAAAGAGGAGGACATCGCTGGGGCAAGCCTCCACGCAGGCCGGGCGCTGACCCTCCTGCAGGCGATCCATGCACATGTCGCACTTCTTGACTAGAGGAAGAGTCCTGTCCCACTCGTATCGCGGTATATGAAAGGGGCATGCCAACATACAGTAGCGACAGCCAATGCACTTGGTGGCATCGTAAACGACCGGCCCCTCCTTGCTCTTGGTGAGGCCGCCAACCAAACAGGCCGAGACGCAAGTGGGGTCTACGCAATGCATGCATGACTTTCTGGCGAATCGGCCGCTTTCAACCTTGTCGATTGTCAGCAATCGGTTGGCGGACAGCCCGTCAGGCGAAACAAGTCGATCGTCGGCTGCGCGCTGGTGGTCCAGATCATTGATATCCAAACAGGCGGATACGCACCGCTCGCAGCCGGTGCACCTGGTCACATCGACGAGAATGGCATACATCAGACGTGGGTCTCCTTACCAAACAGAGCTTCGGCAACCCTGTCGCCGGCCCCGGGTCGGAGTTGCCAGTGCAACTGGGAAATTCGGTCGAAGAAAAACAGGACAATGTGAGACAGCTTGGTAAACGGCACAGCTATGAACAGAACTTCTGCGCTCAGTATATGTACGAGCATTACGGTTTCCCATGGAAAGGGGTTGACGTTGGGATGAGAGGCAAGATAGCCGGATGCGAAAGGTACGAAAATCACTCCCAACAGGGCAAAATCCATAAACTTGCTCATGGACTTCAGCCGTGGGATAAACAGTCGGCATCCGAAAAGTAGTATGATGCACGCCATGGTGAAGAGGGTTAGTAGGTCGGCCAGCCGATGACCGATTGCCGGCAGATTAACACCGAGAAAGCTCTCCCAGAGTGCGATATGGTCAGTGAGCAGAATCGGAACCGTAAGTACACCAATATGGAAGAGATACGACGTAACCGAAAAGAACCTCGTGCCGGGTATCAGGTGTCTGACGGGAACCGCCCAACTCGTGGCCTCCAGGGCAATCTTCTTCCACGGCACATTCCGCAGCCGCCGGCCTTTTTGGAGGATTAGTGAGTATACCTGAATAATGACAAGCCGAATGAGGCCCAGAACCATCACCAGGAATGCGAACGCAAAGAGCGGTCCTTTAGCAAAGCTGATCCATTGTTCCAAGGGTCTTACCTCTCACGGTTTTGAAATCACCCCACGGTCCCCGGGAGGAATCTCACATCTCGAGCAACGCCGCCTCTTCCTTTCGTTCCTGAGGAATCTTGGCTCCTTCGATCACGATCGCCTTAAGAATGAGGTCGTGCAGGCCCATGACCTGGCAGGGCAGATCGTAGTGTTCTACCAGTTCCTTGAGCTGTTTCTTACAGTTGGCACACGGTGCAATACAGATATCCGCACCGGTCCGACGAAGTTGTTCAGCCTTTACTTTGCCGCCTATCTCCATGCGGTAGTCATGGATTTCATCCACAGATACCAGGCCACCCCCACCGCCGCAGCAATAGTTGTTATGACCGTGAGGCTCCATCTCGACAAAATCCCTGACGAAGGATTTCAGGATCGCCCGGGGTTGCTCGACGATCCAACCGGAGCGCGCGATATTGCAGGGATCGTGGTAGGTTACTCGTTCGGTAATGATATTCGGGTCCAGAGTGATTTTGCCCTTCTCCAGGCAATCCAAAGTGTACTCCATGAAGTTTATCACCGAATGTCCGTGGCTGCCGCCGAATACCGGGACAAAGTCGTGTGCCGAGCGCGAAGCATGGCCGCATTCGCCGATAAGAATAGTATTGCCGCGCAGGCGATCCACTTCGGCCAGCAGCTGTTTGATGATGTTCTCCAGATGCCAATCGCTGTAGAACAAACCATAATTGATACCATCGTAATTGCCGGTTCCAATCGTCCACTTGTCCCAGTCGCCCGCGGCGTAAAGTACGGCCGCATTACCCATGAGGGTCTCGGGTTCCATCAGGTAATCGCTGACGGCGCAGAAGAAGACATACTCACGATCCATCTGATCGACGGGAAACTCCAAGCTGACCCCCATTAGATCGTCAAGTTCATCGGACAGGAAACTAAGGGTATCCAGAAGGGCTACTTTAGGAACCTTTGACGTGTTACGCGTCTCGCCCTCTAGCTGTTCACGGACACTTACCTGAAGTGCCTTTGGTACGATGCCGATCAGGCTCAGAACATATCGCCCCAGGCGCGTTACAAGTCCGTGGTCCACGCCCATGGGGCATTCCATGGTACACCGCCTACAAGCGGTACATCGATAAAAGAGACTGAGCATTTCATCTATGACCGCTTCGGTGAGCTCGAAGCCACCTGCGAACTTAGCCTTGAGCCAGCCGCCGATGGTGAAGTACCTCTTGTAGATGTCGAGAAGCAGGTTGGAACGATAGCATGGAATGTCTTTTGGGTCTCCTGTTGCAAGAAAGACAGGACATGTGACCGCACATCGGTTGCATTTCGCATTTGACGTACAATAGGAATCAAGCAGGGGTTTGTAGTCGGTGTATTTCAGTACGGCTGCAAAGGCCTCCAGAAATCTCTCTACCCGGTGCTCTGTTTCCGGATTCTCGATATAGTATGGATAGGATCGTATCGGAGATCTACCCGCGAGCGTCGCATTAGCCATTTCCGTTTTCTCGCTCATAGCATCATAGGCCTTGAGTCTACATCGTCTGTGCGGAACGGAGTGCAAATGCCATACCAATTTATCGCCGCATGGGCATTCAGTCCGCGTTGGAGACGCGGCTCAGTAGGTCTGATGGTGCGGAAGTGGCAATGTGACATACGGATTCCGAGTATTGCCGGCATCACACTTCCGGTCGAGAGAGACGATCACGTTCCGAGAGAAGCTACCTATAGGCGGTTGCTAACTGTCGCATGCGTTGCAACGTTTCGCTGCAACGCAACAGGTGTCGCGACATATTTGGCATGGTGGCAAGACGGCGGTCAACATATCCCCAGCCGTCCGATCGACGCAACTTCTTGCTTGTGAGTAAGTGTAAGCCGTTGCTATAGTTGGGGGGTGGGGCTCGGAAGTAATGCGCTGTCGAAGATGATCTTGGTCGAAACCGCGATTTGGAGGCTAACGTTGCAGGCTCGCGACAGCTCGGCATGAGAGTTGTAGAAGGAATGAACTGAACTTAGGAGACGACCATGCAATACGGTATCCCACTATTAAAAAACCGAGTCTCGCCGCGCTGCACTATCGCTGACTCCGTGATGCTAGTGAATCACACTCGCGGAAGGCTGGAGCAATATCGTGTGATTCCGCTCGAAAACGGAGCCTGGACAGGTTTGATTCGGCTCCTTCTTGAGAATCAGGTTGACACCTTGGTTGCCGGCGGGATTGACAGAGAAACACGACAGATGCTGATCTCTTACGGACTGACGGTTATTGACAACGTTGCCTGCTCGGCTTCTGAGGTACTGAAAGCGGCTGCCCAGGGCACACTGCAACCCGGCTATGGCTTTCCCGAGCAATCTGATAAGCCATGGCGTGCAGGAACCTGGCGTGACGTCACGGCCCTGGGAAACCCAGGGTGACACGCTCGTGCGGTTCGATTGTCTGAGTTGTACCGATCGAGTGTGCCTTCGTGGGGAAGCCTGTTACCCAACGGCAGCGAGCTCACTCGACGAATTGAGCAACGCGGATCAGACCATGCTTGAGGTCGCCAGGGATATCTCGTGCGAGGAAGATCGGCAGCTATGCAGGGTGGCGGAGTTGGTTTACTTCTGCCTTGGCATGAAGTATGATCGCATAGGCATAGCGTACTGTATCGACCTGATGGAACCGGCCGGAGTTCTTGCCGGACTGTTGCGGCGTTTCTTTGATGTCTTCCCGGTATGTTGCAAGGTGGGGGGAATTCGAGTCGCTGACCCGCTCGCCGGGGAGGATGAGCACGGCTCAGGAGCCTCCGGTTCCTGTGTGGCATGCAACCCCAAGGGCCAGGCAGAAATTCTCAATAGCCTGAATACCGACATCAATATAATAGTCGGGTTGTGCATGGGTATCGACTGTCTTTTTGCGCAGGCCAGCCGGGCACCGGTGTCGACCCTCTTTGTGAAGGACAAGTCGTTGGTAAACAACCCAATCGGAGCCATTTACTCCGATTACTATTTGAATGAGGTGACGCGGACTACGGCGCCGGAGAACGTATAGAATCAAGGAGGTAGACATATGACAAAGCAAGGTTTGTACGCTGTCGGCTTCTGTGCCCACTATTCCCGGCAGGGCGACTGGGCATTTGAATGTGCATTGAAGTTCGCACAGAACAACAACCTGCAGTTGAACGTCTTCCATTTTCTGGAGAATCCGTATGATCCCTCAGACGACACCGGCGGGAACCTCTCGGTTGAGGAACGGGCGAAAATATCGATCGAGCGTGAGCGCGAGTTGCGCCTGTACTATGACAAGCTAGCCGGAGATTACCTCAATGTTGGTTTCCGCTTCTGCGAGGATAATGAATGGACGGAGCTGCATCGCTGCCTGGTGATTAGGGAGTTCCAGGTGCTGGTACTGGCCCACATCTCCCCCGGTTGCGTGTTCGCCGGCAAACCGATCGAGGAGTTTGCCCACGCCTTCGTCTGTCCGGTGGTGCTGGTCGGACCGGACGAATCAGATCAGATCCACCTCAACAGCAGAGCTGCCATGATTACCCATGAACTGGGGCTGTCTGATCGAGCATGGGAGCAGATTGCGCACACTTAGGCCCAAATGTGTCTCTAAACTCGTTGCGGCATGGGTAGTTACATACGCAGGATGGTTAGAGTGACAAGCGCTCGACCGAGATAGTATATTGCGTTCTGATTAGCAGTATGCATGTTGCTTCTGGAGAATGGTCCTGGAGCCTGTGCTATGCGTGAGAAGTTGAGCGAACTCATATTCAACAGCATCAGTGATGGCGTATTCACTGTCGACGAGAAGTGTGAAATCACTTCCTTCAACCGCGCCGCCGAGCAAATCACCGGCTTCAGGGGGTCGGAAGCCGTTGGAAAACACTGCTTTGAAGTCTTCCGAACAGAACTCTGTCACAAGCAGTGTGCTTTGAAGGACACTTTGCGTCGTCATGACCCGGTTGAGAACGCTCGGGTCACTATCATAACCCGCGATGGACGCGAGGTGCCAATCAGCGTGACCACGACCATTCTCAGGGATGAGAACGGCACTGCTGTTGGAGCAGTTGAGTTCTTCCGTGATGTTTCTGAAGTAGAACACCTGCGCAACAAACTGGAGCAGAAGCAGGCTCTCGGCGAGATTGTGAGTGTTAGTTCGGCCATGTTGAAGCTGATCTCCATGCTGCCCGATATTGCCGAGTCAGAGTGTAATGTTCTGATTCTTGGTCCCAGTGGTTCCGGCAAAGAACTGTTCGCCCAGGTTATCCATAATCTCAGTCCCCGTCGCTACGGACCGCACATCAAACTGAACTGCGCTGCATTGCCGGAGGCTCTGCTTGAGTCAGAGCTCTTCGGCTACACCAAGGGCGCCTTCACTGACGCCAAGCGGGACAAGCCGGGGCAGTTTAGTCTGGCCAACGATGGAACCTTGCTGCTTGACGAGGTCGGCGAGATGCCGGTTGCCCTGCAGGTGAAGTTGCTGCGAGTTCTTAACAACGGCGAGTACCGACCGCTTGGCTCAGCCAAGATCCTGCATACGAACGCTCGCATCATTGCCGCCACCAATGCCGACCCGGAGGAGTTGATCGCGGAAGGACGGTTCCGTGAGGATCTGTTCTACCGCCTAAACGTAGTGGAAATAAAGATACCGCCGCTCAGGGAGAGACCGGAAGATATCCCTCTGCTGGTAAACCACTATTTGAAGCGATTTCAGAAAAAGAGCAGGAAGAAGATCCGGAGAGTCTCCTTAGAAGCGATCGCGGTACTCAGGAAGTGTCCTTTTCCTGGAAATGTCCGTGAGTTGGAAAACGCCATAGAACATGCTTTTGTGATGTGCCACGGTGATGAGATCCTCGTTGAACACCTACCTCAGCATGTAATCGCCCTGAGCGCTTCCAACGGGACGCCCAAACGGGCGGCAATAACTGAGAAAGAGGGCATCCTGAAAGCTCTTGAGCGAAACCACGGGAACAAGAGTAGAACAGCAGTGGAACTGGGCATGCATCGTTCAACCCTCTGGCGCAAGATCAGAACTCTGGGCATCGAATCATAGTCGATGAGTCGGCCTTCCTGACAGCTCGCATCTATTCAATCCGCAAGAACGTAGGCCCTTCTAATTGCATCTTATGCCTGCGATGTTGCCTGCGCAGGAAGGTGGCACAGGGTTCTGTCCCCGACAGTCTGTCGGGACGTGGACCCAAACATCCTGACGATTCACAAGTATCATTACGGCCTTTGCCCAGTTCAATTCACGGTAGCTGTAGGAATGAGGCTACTGCCGAAAAACGTGATTGCGAGAGGTTCCATTTCTTCAGTCTATTGTTCCGGGCAACGCTGCATGGAGTCCGTGTGTCGCTTCCGCCTAATCCGGACACGGGGCACTTGAAGTTAAGACGTAGTCTGGTAGCTTTGGCTGTACGCCTTCGAAAAGTCCGGACAAGTTTAGTTGAAGACCAAGACGTAATCTGTGCTCTGGCGATTGACTTCCTGCAGCCTAGCTCTCTCCGTTTCATTCTTCGTTCTCAATTTCGGGGCTCACGTTCAGATAACCTGGCGACCAGCGCAGGGCCTGATCCTCACGTGGTTCTGCCACCAATAACTGACGATTATAAGATCGTGCATTCGTGGGAGATTCTCCACGAAAAGAAACCCCCGAAGTCGTTGAACTTCAGGGGCTTAAGCTTGGTAGCGGGGGGAGGATTTGAACCTCCGACCTTCGGGTTATGAGCCCGACGAGCTACCAGACTGCTCCACCCCGCGGTCGAATATTCATAATATCAAATTCTATTCTTTTGTCAAGCCTTTTCATCCTTTTTCTCTGTTTTTTTTGATTTTTCTTCTGGCTTCATTATGCTTTTCCAGAGTGGATGAAAAGATATGAGTACCATCACCCTTTGCTACGAAATATAAATAATCTACGTTGGCCGGGTATAAAGTGGCTAATATAGATGCCTTTCCCGGATTGTTGATGGGCCCGGGTGGTAAACCTGGATAGATATAGGTATTATATGGGGAATCGAATTCCAGATCCTTTAATATCAATGGACGATTCAAAGGTGATAAAGCATAGATAACAGTAGGATCGCACTGCAAAAGCATCCCCCTTTTCAACCTGTTATGATAAACTGCAGAGATTAACGGCCTCTCATCCGCTATTCTTGCTTCAGACTCAACCAGTGAAGCAAAGGTTAGCATATCAAATAAGGTGAAGCCGATTTCAGAAACTCTTTCTCTCAGACTGTCAACTAATTCCTGATTCAACTCCTCAACCATCAGTCTGATGATTTTCTCT
>SMTZ1_10000895_pt1 | contig 48157 bp, 46 predicted proteins | sample DeeMarSWOR136_30_FD_25667 | JGI IMG/M metagenome (IMG submission 25667) | reverse complement strand
ATTGCTACTGGATTTGGCTTTGGGAATTCTTGAGTTCCTGCATCCTTTGCCATATAAGAAAAAATACATGGTTGATTTCCAATACGAAAATGTCGAATTCCTATTTTATAAAGTGAATCAATCTCATCAACAATTTCTTCAATTCTTCGAAAACTAGGTGAGCCTTTGGTTGGTTCACTGCAAAATGAACATCCGCCAACAATACTTCTTGGACAACCACGATATGTTTCAATCTCTGCAATCAAATATTCGGGAAAGAAAGGGTGTTGATTAACTATTTTTGAACCATATATAGCAAATTTTTTTATTTCAGAAGGATTTAATCTAAATAAAGAAGGATTAATTACATCTAAATTAAGATTATTTTTTAACAACTCAAAAATAACAATTTCACCATCGCCAGAAATAACCAAATTAAAAACGTCTTTGACAACTGTTGTGTTTATAGTTTTTTTACCACCAGATAGTCCAAAACCATATCTTGCAGCCGGGCCAATAAGTACTTTGACTGGCTTCTTCAAATTGTGCAATAAAAATAAAATTTCATTTGGGCTTACAGGGTAACCTGACAAATATCTTCCAGGGACAATCATACCAGCAATTACAACAAGTAAATCTGATTTTAAAAAAAAATTTAGAAGTTTTTTATCATTACGAATTTGATCAATAGTGAAATAAAAAATATTAGCGTGTTTATCATAACACCAAATAGCACCAGCAATATAACGAGGATATGGACTTATAAAAGGTGGAACACCTAAGCAAGTAGGTTCATCTACATATCCATCAAGTATTGATACGTTTAACATTAATTCAATTAGAACATTACTTCTATTAAAAAAGGTTATTGTCATGGAGGTTGTAATTTATTTTGTGCATGGGTGAAACGTGTCTTGTCCTAACACATCCTAACACAAAATGCTATATCGGAATCTTAAATACATAGATTTATAATATAAACCCATATACGGCGTGGGAATTGGGTGAAAAAATGATAACTTCTTACATCCTAATAAACATGCAACCGGGTAATTCAGATAATGCTATAAAAGAAATGAGGAAAATTGAAAACATTCAAAAAATCTCAATAGTCACTGGAGAATATGATATCGTACTCAGAGTAGAAACAAAAACCCTTGATAAACTTTTAAAAGTTACAGATAAAATTCAAATGATAAAAGGGGTAAATAAAACAACAACTCAAGTAATTGAGAAAGAAATTGCATTATGAAAATAAGAAAAAAATATCTTTTTTATTTATTAGCGTTTACTTCGTCAATAATTGCAGCATTACTAACAGGTATTGATGTAATTTTAGAGCAATACCTAAAAAATCCTTGGGTTCTTGGATTAACCATTTTTTATATCGGAGTTTTAATGTCTTTTATTTTTACATTAGTTTTTTCTATTCCTTATAAAGGAAAAAGTTTAGGTGCTAGAACTATTGATCCTACATTTAAAAGAATTAGATTATTTAAAAGAGTGGAATTAAAATACCATCTGCTTGCTGGTGCAGGAAATGCAATTTTAACACTAGGCTATTTTGCATTACTAATAATTATAAAAGACCCTTCTATTGTTTTACCATTCTCTCAAGTTGTAATATTATACTTAGTGATAATAGAGTCAGTGACTGAAAAAAATACTCCAACTCTTGTGGAAGTACAATCTTCAATTATTGTTACCTTTGGAGCAATACTTGGATCAATAAGTCTTTCCGGGACAATAAGCCTACAGGCGTTGGCGATAGTTTTTCTAGTAATTAATCCCGGTTGGGTTTTACTTTCAATTAATCAAAGAAAATTAAAGACAATCAGAATTGATAACAAACCAAATGATGCGATAAATATTAGATTATGGAACGTGATTTTTGCCTGTTTATTTTGTGCAATTTTTACTTTAATATTTGATTATTTAAATGGAACTAATAATCTAATTGAAGCTGTATATTCATTATTTAACCAATTTGGATGGTTAATTTTAGTTGGTTCTGGAACGTTTTTTTCATTCGTTTTTTATATAAGGGCACTTGGAATTGGAAAAGCAAGTGTTACACAAGCTGTTAGATCTTCTGTTATTATTTTCACTATTCCTGTTTCAATAACCCTTGCCTACTTTGGATATATTGATCCTATTACAACGGACCCTGTTCTAGTTCTTATTAAATTAATAGGAATCATTTTAATTATTCTTGGTATCATCTCATTTGCACTAACTCTAGTAAAAGCTTATATTTTCATTAAACTAAAACCAGGATACCCAATTGAAAAAACAATGCAAAAACTATGGGACATCAAAGGGGTAAACAGAGTTTGTGCAGTTGCCGGTGAATACGATGTTATAATAAAAATTAGAACAAGAACATTGTTAAAAGGATATGAGAATATTTTACGAAAACTCGAATCAATAGAAGAAATAAAAGATTTCAAATGGCAATCAGTTCTAAAAGATTGGGAAAATATCTAAAACTTATAAGAAAACTATTTTACCATATTGAATATTCTCCCTTTCAAGATTTTTATGATAGATAAAAGATTAGAAAAATTAGCAAATATTTTGATTCATCATTCTCTAGAAATTAAAAAAAATGATTTATTTATGATTGTTGGAAGTCCACTGACAGCTCCTTTAATAAAAGAGGTTTATAAACAATCATTAAAAGCTGGTGCCAATCCGCATGTTAGAATAGCAATTGAAGGGTTAGCAGAGATATTTTTTAAAAATGCATCAGAAAAACAACTTAAATACATGTCCCCTCTTGGAAAATTCGAAATAAAAAATATTGATGCGCGACTTGGAATTATCAGCCCAGAAAATACAAGAAGTATGACAAATATCGACCCTGAAAAACAGGCAATGGCTAGTGTGGCTAACAAAGAAATTCATAAAATTTTTCTTGACAGAGCCGCTAAAAAAGAACTACGCTGGTGTATTACTCAATACCCAACAAACGCATCTGCCCAAGATGCAGAAATGTCATTAGAAGAATATGAGGACTTTATTTTTAAAGCAGCTCATGTAGATAAAAAAGATCCTATTGCATATTGGAAAAACGTTTTTAAAGAACAAGAGAAAATAAAAAAACTCCTAGAAAAAAAGAAAAAAATACAGATTAAAGCAAAAGACACAGATCTTATATTATCCGTTGATGGTAGAAAATGGATAAACTGTTATGGAAAAGAAAATTTTCCTGATGGTGAAGTTTTTACTGGACCTATTGAAAAATCAGCAGAAGGATATATCAGCTATTCATTTCCAGCATCCCATGGTGGGCGAGAAGTAAATGATATACAATTATGGTTTAACAAAGGAAAAGTAGTCAAAGCAAAGGCCTCTAAAGGTGAAAAATTTCTGAATTCTATGCTTAATATGGATAAAGGATCGAGTATGATTGGGGAATTTTCCTTTGGCACAAATTATGGTATTAAAAAGTACACAAAAAATACATTATTTGATGAGAAAATCGGTGGCACGATTCATATCGCTGTTGGAAGTGGATATCCTGAAACGGGAAGTAAGAACGAGTCAAGTCTACACTGGGACATGATGTGTGACTTGCGTAAAAACGGCGAAGTTTATGCAGATGGAGAGTTAATTTATAAAAATGGAAAGTTTTTAAATATTTAATTTTTTAAAATAATCTATTTATCTGGAAATATTTAAATATAAAAGTAAATATAACTAATTATAAAATATTTAGTAATATAAAAATTCAAATGGGAGGAATATTAAATGAAAAATAACTATAGAATTACAAATTTTTTAAGAATTGTAGTTGTGATATTTGTTGCATCTACATTTCTAACGTCAGGGTCGGCAACCTTTCTAAAACAATTAAAAGAAGGACATTTTGGAAATTCTACACCTCCCTCCTCAACGGGTATCAACATTATATACGTAGATGACGACAATATTGAAGGTCCTTGGGAAGGAAGCAAAGATTATCCCTATCAATACATACAAGATGGAATTGATAATGCAAATAATGACGAAAAAATCTACGTTTTTAATGGAACCTATTATGAAAACATCGTCATTTTCAAACAAATAACTATTGAAGGAGAATCAAAACAACATACAGTCATTGACGGGATGCAACAAGGAACCGTAGTGAAAATTACAGTCAACCAATCAACTCTTTCAGGTTTTACAATTAAAAATAGTGGAAGCAATCCAAATAACGCAGGAATTTCTATTAATTCAGAAGAGAATCTTATAATATACAACAACATAGTTAATAACAATTACGGCATTCGGTTGGATTCATCAAATAATAAAATATTATACAACAATTTCATTGATAATTTAAAACATGCTTATGATGAGTGCCATAATATATGGAATGAACCTTGCCCCGGTGGTGGCAATTTTTGGGAAGGGCACTTTGGTGAAGATGATAATGAAGATGGAATAATAGATACATCTTATAACATAACCGGCGGAAGCAACAAAGATTTTCGACCTCTACTTCATCTATATGGATCAGTGAAAAATCTTGATACGGGCAAGATTTTTTTAACGATTAATTATGCAATAAAAGATTTTAAAACTACAGATGGTCATACAATTTTTGTTAAAAACGATGTATATTTTGAACATATACATATATGTAAAGCTCTAAACGTTCTTGGAGAAAATAAACAAGAAACGGTAATTGATGCAAGAGAATTTGGTAATACTATAAAAATATCCAAGGATGAGGTAACTTTTTCTGGTTTCACAATTAGAAACGCCGGGGGCGATATCTATTATGCCGGCATATTACTAGATTCAGACAAAGTTAATATTACAAATAACATAATAGAAAAAAACTATAATGGAATGATTTTTTGCTACTCATCTAATGACAATATTATTTCAGGAAATATCATTCGAAATAATGATTGGAATGGGATTTATATGAACAAATTTTGTAAAAGAAATATCATTATTGAAAACAATTTTGAAAACAACAACTATGCAGGTATAGGAATAACTGATGCATCCCAAAATGAAGTATATCATAACAACTTCTTAGGAAACAGACTTAATGCATATGATGATTCAAACAATATATGGGATGATGGATACCCCTCGGGTGGCAACTACTGGGACGATTATAAAGGGAAAGACAAAAATAAAGATGGTATTGGCGATATACCTTATCCCATTCCTCCTGATGGAGTAAATAAAGATAGATACCCTCTAATACAACCCTACATTGGAGAGGATACAATTCCGCCAATTGTAAAAATCATTTCACCAAAGAATGGATTATACATCATGAATCATCGGTTACTACCACGATTGATTACGCTTAGAATAATAATACTTGGCCGAATAGAAATAAAAGTGGAGGCATCTGATCTCCAATCTGGAATCGATAACGTTGCTTTCTACCTTGATAACAATCGATTCCCTGAAATAGTAGACTATGATGAGCCATATATTTGGACCTGGAAACGAGGGTCTATATTGAATATACAATATTGGCACATAGTAAGAGCAGTTGCATATGATAACGCGGGTAACTACGATAGCGATGCAATTCTCGTTAGAAAATTTTTCTAATATGCTAAAAATTTTTTTCTTTTTCTAATAAAAAACTGTCTTGGTCTTTACGTTCAATATTATATTAATATAAATATGTCAACATCTATTAATTTATAAAAAACCTATAAATAATGTATTTTGATTCATTGAATTAGAATGTGTGGGATTATTGGAATTATTGGGGGAAAACCAGTTTCTCGTATTATCTATCACGGTTTATTTTCTATACAACATCGTGGTCAATCTTCCGCTGGTAAATTAACCTATGACGGAAATATACATGTTTATAAAGACGCGGGTCTAGTAAGAGAGGTATTTAACGATGAGAAAAGAATTAATACACCCGGAAATGCAGGAATAGGTCATACAAGATATTCTACCGCAGGTTTAGATGATATTGAATCGTTGAAAAATAATGCCCAACCTGAGTATTTGGTTAATCCATTTCTTGCAGCTGTTTTCAACGGCAATATTTACAATTGCTCAGAAATGAAACAACTTACAAAACGAAAACCAAGAACAGATAGCGATATTCAGTGTCTGCTATTACCTATAGCAGATAAATTGTACAAAAAGGAGCTAGATGTAGAGACGATATTTCATGCATGCGAAGAAATAATGCATCTGTTAAAAGGTAGTTACTCTGTTTTATTTTTAGCAGATTCGGGTGATAATCCATACCTTTTTGCAATGACTGATCCTCGTAAAATTAGGCCATTAGTACTTGGCAAATCAGATGGGATGTATTGTCTTACTTCTGAAACACGAGTTTTTAAAAAAATTAATTTTGAATACGTTAAAGATATACCTGGAGGATCAATAATTATAATTGATAAAACAGGTAACATACATGAAAAACAAATATTTAAAAAACCAGAACTTCCCTGCATGTTTGAATTCGTCTATTTTGCTAAACCCGACTCCCGTATAAACGGCAGATCAGTACACAAAGTACGAGACGAGATAGGCAAGATACTTGCAAAAGAAAAACCTGCGGATGCCGATATTGTTATCCCTGTTCCTGAATCCGGAAGACGATATGCTCTTGGATTTTCCAGAGAATCGAAAATCACTATTGATGACGGAATAATGAAAGATAAAGATGAACGTTCTTTTATTCAACAAACCCAAGAAAGTAGGGATAAGGTGGTTGAGGAGGGGTTGTCATTTATTCGTTCTGTCTTAGGTGGAAAACGAGTAGTGTTGGTTGACGATTCTATCGTGCGTGGAACAAATATTCGTAAACTTGTAAATGGAGTAAAAAACGCAGGTGCAAAAGAAGTCCATGTAAGAATCGGATGCCCACCACTAATAGCCCCATGTTATCTGGGAATAGACATGCGAAGTAAAAAAGAATTTATTGCCAGAGACACCGCAGGGAATATTAAAGAATGGGATAAAATTGCTGAAGAAATAGGTGCAGATTCACTATCATATATCAGCATAGATGGCTTGAAGAAAGCAATAGGACTTGATACATGCCGGGGATGTATAGATTTCCCAGATGGTTACCCTAAAGAAATGAAAAAAGATGTAATAAAACTCTTCAACAAGGACAGAAGAGGTATTAGAGCATATGAAGTAATTTCCTAGCATTTAAGGTAATTAAATGATAGAAATAACAAATGGAACCATAGAAGAAAGAATAATTAAGTTACTTCAGAAAAAATATCCAATAACAATAAAAGATGTGGAAAAAGAACTTCTTATTTCCCGTAAAATTGTTATTAGAGTTTTACAAAAATTTCAAGTAAAAGGTATCGTACAACTAGAACCTTTACCAGATAAAACATATATTAGACTAACTAGAAATGATTTTAGTTTTGTTGGAAAAAAAAGACAAAAGAAGTTCATAAAACATTATAAAGGGAAGAACAAAAAACAGCCTAATGAATATGAAGGAATAATGTTTTCTTAGTGAGAAACAGCCTTTATAGATTTTCTCTATAAAATTTGAATGAATTGAAAAAGAAGATAAACTAATAAATTATTTTGTAATAAATAATAACTTGAGATTGAATGAATATTATTTAGTGTGAAAGGAGAGAAAACGCTGTGTCGAATCTGGAAACTGTTCAAGAGACAAAAAGTGAGCTAAAACATAGCGGAAAACCAAAAATTGCTTATTTCTCAATGGAAATTGGACTAGATAATAATATCCCCACCTATAGTGGTGGACTAGGTATATTAGCTGGGGACACATTAAAATCATGCGCAGATTTAAATGTACCAATTGTAGGAATAACCTTACTTTCAGAAAACGGATATTTTTACCAAAAAATTGATGAACATGGCAATCAGATTGAACTTCCAATTATTTTTAATTCAAACAACTTTCTTACACTACTACCAAGTAAAACCAGTGTAAAAATCGAGGGGAGAAAGGTAGTAATAAACATTTGGTATTATCTAATAAAAGGATTAAACGACTACATTGTCCCAGTTTTTTTCCTTGATACAAACCTTAAAGAAAATTGCGAATCAGATAGAGAAATAACAAAATACCTTTACGGAGGAGATAACAAATATCGTCTTGCTCAAGAAATTGTTCTTGGTGTTGGCGGAGTAAAAGCAGTAAGATCATTAGGTTACAAAACAGTTGACAAATACCACATGAATGAGGGCCACGCAGCTCTTGGCACCCTAGAACTTTTTCGAGAATTAAAAAATATTGAAAGTGTTAGAGAAAGATGTGTATTTACAACACATACACCAGTTGCCGCAGGCCATGATCAATTTGATCTCTCTTTTGCAAAACCGATGCTAGGAGATTTACTTCCAGATTCAATTATAGAGGAGATTATTTTTGAAAATAAACTTAATATGACCCGCCTTGCCCTCTTTTTCAGTCACTATGTTAATGGTGTAGCAAAAAAGCATGGAGAAGTATCAAGATCAATGTTTCCTGGTTACTCTATAGACTCTATTACAAATGGAGTTCATACTCCAACTTGGGTTTCTGAACCATTTCAAAGAGTATTTGACAAACATCTACCAGGTTGGCGGTCTGACCCATATATCCTCAGAGCTACGTTTAGTATTGATAAACGTGAAATTTGGGCTGCACACATTGAAGCAAAAAAGAATTTAATAGATTTTGTTAACAACAGATACAATATTGGCATGAATTATGACGATTTCACAATAGGATTTGCTAGAAGACAAACAGCATATAAAAGACCTGATTTATTAATATCTGATCCAGGAAGACTTATGAATATTGCTGAAAAAACTGGACCTATACAGATTATCTATGCCGGGAAAGCACATCCCCGAGACACATCTGGAAAAGAATCGATCAAAAAAATTTTTGACATTATGAAAAAAATTAATGGAAAAATAAAAATCGCTTATATCCACAATTATGACATTACAATTGGAAAACTAATGACGGCTGGTGTTGATCTATGGCTGAATACTCCTAGGAGACCAAAAGAAGCATCAGGAACTTCAGGAATGAAAGCAGCTCATAATGGTGTTCCCCAATTTAGTACATTAGATGGATGGTGGCTTGAAGGATGTGTTGAAAATATAACTGGATGGGCAATAGGTCCAGAAAAAACTGTAGATGAAGCATCAGACGATGAAGTAGACAGAAATGACTTATATAAAAAACTTGAAAATTGGATCATACCAAAATTCTACAATGACAGAGACAATTGGATAAGAACAATGAGAAGTTGCATAGCTATAAACGCATCATTTTTTAACACAAATAGAATGATTCAACAATATGTTTTAAACGCCTATTTCATGTAAAAAAATTTTCTCGAATTTAGGAGAAATGTTATCAATATCTTCTACCCAGGAACGTATTATCTCCGCCACACTCCATGCTTGTGATATACATCCCCTTGGATGATGTGGTGGATTGCCATCGAATATTTCATGTATTGAACCATCCCAAGAATCGCCAAATTCATCTAACATTGGTTTTAAGAAATTATTATATGCAAATTCTCTCGATTGAAATTCATAATTATTAATTTTTACAAATGCTTTGATAAATGGTCCCAATAGCCAAGGCCAAACAGTCCCATTATGATAAGCAAGATCTTTGTGATAATTACCTAAATATGTTCCTTTGTATCTTGGATCACTTGGTGATAGAGTTCTTAATCCGAAAGTAGTAAGCAAATTGTTCTGAACGTCACTAACAATCTTTTCTTGTAAAGACTTATTTATCATAGAAAAATCAAGAGATACGAGAAAGATCTGATTTGGTCTAATCGACGTATCTTTTGTATCTATCACATCGTATTGTTTTTTAAATTGATTATTAAAACTCTCCTTTACTTTCACTGAAAGATCGGAATATAAGTCCTCCTCGTTAAGTATGATGACGATTTTTGACATGATTTTCAGTGCATTGTACCATAATGCTTGAATTTCAACAGCTTTTTTTGATCGAGGAGTTGGATAGTATTCATCTATCTTTACATCCATCCAAGTAACCCCTTCAGCATGACTTATTAGAAAATCATCATCCATATGTATACTGTAATTCGTTCCGTTACAATAACTATCAACAATAGATTGCAATATTTTCCAAATTTGTTTTAAAAAATCCAGATCATTTGTATATTTTAAATATTGATATATTCTATCTATAAACCATAAAGATGCATCAACTGTATTATATACAGCGTTTGAATCTTTGTCCATATATGCATTTGGAATTAAGCCGTTCTTACATTGTTTACTAAGGTTTAAAAGAATCAGTTTCGCATCATCGAATCTATTTGTAATTAATGTTAAACCCGGAAGCGATATCAATGTGTCCCTTCCCCAATCTGCAAACCAGTGATAACCCGCGATTATCGACTTTTTATTTTCTTTTTTAACAATGAAATTATCTGATGATAAAACTAGTTTTTCAAATTTATTAGGGAGTTTTGCCTGTTCAAGTAACATTTTTTTTCTTTGAATTTCTTTTATATGTGTTTCTAAAGGATCGTCATTAAAATTATCTTCAACAGTCAAAATAAGGAAATAATCACTTGAACGTTCCAAAGGTTTATAAAAATCTCCAATAACAATACCATGATCTACCCAAGAATCACGCCTTATGCGATCTTTTTCATAATTAAATTCTATCCAGTTATCTATTGGTTTATATATCGCATCTTTCAGGATTATTTTAATAATTTTTTCAATGTTATTCGGTTTTAAATATACTCTATCTTCAAAATTATCTTTTTGAAAATTTATAGAATATTTTTCAGTTACATCATAAAAATGCCTAGAATTTATTATTGGAGTATGAATAATTGATATTGCTTTATCGGTTGTAATTTCATATTTTACAATAGTAGTATTTTTTTGATATTCCATAAAAATTGTTTTTTTTATCTTAATTCCTTCAATTTCGAAGAGAAACGAAGGAAACATATCAAAAATAAATTTACATTTATAATCTCTTAAATTAAAAATCCTATCATCAACTATGATTTTATCAAATATATTTGAAACGAACATCCATCGTTTGGTTGGGGGATTCAAACTTGCTATCAATAGTCCATGAAACTTACTTGTATTTTCACTAGAATTTGTTAAAGAAGCATAGCCACCTAGACCATTTGTAACTAACCATTCCCTCATAGTCCTCAAATTGACCTAATTTTTTTAAAGTACTTTTTGTTTTAAATCCTGGAGAATGTTCATATAATTAATAAAACCATCATAGGGAACATCATAAGGGCTAAAATAGGCATGAACATTACCATCTTCAAATCCTTTAGTTGAAAAATAATAGAAATGGTCAGAGGTTTGAAGAAGCCGCCAAACATATAATAAATCTTTATCGCCTTGTTCTTTTATCCGTTGGCCTATATCTTTTAATTCATTAAAACATGTAACCTGCATATCGTTACCAAGCCAAGTAGAAACATCACGTTCTTCATCAGCCCATGATATAGCCCAAGGAACATCAATATCCCCAACAGTATTATATCTTTCAACTGCTTCACCGACTGTTACAAAATCAAGGTTTTTATGTTTTAAAGTTTCTCCAGGAAAATGTCTAACGAAGTCAAAAATTCCTGTTTCTGTCCACTGATGTTCCCCAAATGTCTCATAATCCATAAATAGATTTATAATGTCTCCTTCGCAATTTGATAACCAATGTGAGTATTTATCAGCTGTTAAAGGAAAACCAGGCCAACCATGTGCTGAGAATCTAAAACCAACATCATCACTGAGTTTGTAATGCCTTAATAAAACCTTTATATTTGAATTGACTGGTTTATAAAGAAAATTAGGTGAACGCCATCCCAAAATCTTTTCTGTTCCCTCAGTAATAATTCCTTTGTAACCTAATTCTTCAATTTTCTTAGCAATACGATTATCATAAATTGCTTCTGTGTTTCTAAAAATCTTAGGTTTATAACCAAATACTCTATTCATCATTTGTCGATGCATTTGTACTTGTTCTTCAAATTCATCTAAAGAATCAAATAAAGCAGAAAGAGAATGAAAATAGGTTTCTTCAATTAAGTCAACTGAACCGGTTTTAAGCAATTCCTTGAAAATATCTAAAATCGATGGCATAAATCTTTCACAGTATTCAACAAATGTTCCTGTTAAACTAAATGAAACTTTGAATTTTCCATCATATTTATTTATTAAATCAAGTAACAATTTAGTCATAGGTATATAGCATTTGTCAGCTACTTTTTTAAAAATATTCTGATTAAGTTTATGATCAAAATAGGTGGAAAAAGAATCATTGTCTTTACCTATATTAAAAACAGAAAAACGATTCAACCTCATTGGTTGATGAACTTCGAAATATAAACATACTGATGTCATCAAACTATTCCTCTATAGACATCAATTGTTTTTTCAGCAACCCTATCCCAAGTGAACAATTCTATCTCTCGTTTTGATTGCTCACTCATTGTCTTACTAAGAGCACTATATCTTAACAAAGCAATAATCTTATTAGCCATTTCGTCGGTGTCCCAAAAATCTACTCTTAAGCAATTACGAAATACCTCCGAAACACCTGCTGTTTTTGAAACTATTGTAGGTGTTCCCGCAGAAAGTGCTTCAAGTGCTGTAATACCAAACGGCTCACTCACTGACGGCATTACATAAACACTTGAAATTTTATAAATATGCTTTACCTCTTCCTCAGTAAGTCTACCTGTAAAAATTACCCTATTTGAAATTCCCATATTTATTGCTTGGGTTATTAAATTCGGTAGCATGTCACCTATTCCAGCAACAACAAATCTAGTATCTTCATATTCTAAGACTTTCTTAGCCGCCTTTAGGAAAAATTCCGGACCTTTCTGGATGGTCAATCTACCTAAAAATAATACAATATTCTTTTTTTCACTTTCCCCAATCGGATACACAGCGTTATGAACAACAAATATTTTTTCAGGATTTATTCCATATTTTTCGACAATGACTCTTTTAGTAAAATGACTTACAGCAATGATCCTATCTGCTTTTTCCATGCCATATTTTTCTATATTTATAAACCATTCATTTGGATAAAGCCAACCCGACCTATCATATTCAGTTGAATGAACTGTAAGAACAAGAGGAATACCTGTTTTTTCTTTTATTTGAATTCCTGCTTTCATTGTTAGCCAATCATGACAGTGTATTAAATCGTAATTTCCTTTTATCTTTTGAACTAAAAGATCATTATAACGGCTGACGCTTTCAAAGAATTGACCAGCAAGTTCTTTAGCTTCAGGACGGTCATATGGAAAAATTTCTGTTTCTCCAACTTCTATTATATTTAGATTTTTATTATCACTACGCGATTTATATTTAGTTTTTGGCATATAAAAGTCTATAGTTAAGTTTTTATCAGCAAGACTATGAGTAAGCCCGTAACAATGGGTACCTAACCCCCCCACCTTAAAAGGAGGATATTCCCATCCTATCATTGCAATTTTCATTGTTGTTTTTCCTCACCAAATATGAACAGTTTAATTTCTAAACTATTAGTTATTATATTGTAACTTTTTTTCTTGATTTAACGGCTTTTATTTGTTTTTTCAAGTTTATTTCTTCGACCCATCACTAAGAACCTAGTTTCTCCACTAATTGTTCTTTTTTAGTTTATACTACTATGGAGGGACGTTATCTTTTACTCCTCACTCTAGGTAATATTGGCTCAACAATGCACTCCTTTTTGTTAACGGAATAGCTGTTCACCAACTTTTATTCTGTATGTTTTACTAGAATATAATTTTATCTAAAATCTAAAACATTTCTTCAATAAAAAAAATTTGAATTTGTCGCTGTCACCCAACACTAAAAAAGGTTGGGTGTGACTAAAAAACCATCCTAATAAAGCAGCAGTAGAATGGTATTTTAGTACATTTCGCGACTGTTGTTTGATACCGTGGTTGTCCTCTTTTTCACTTCTTGACATTTCGTCTATTCGATCAAAGAGGGACCCTAATCGATATCAATTGTTACCCTGATATTGCTTCTCCAATCACAAATCATAGAGATCTTCGAATCAGGGATAATAAAATTATGATACAAGTTCTTAATTAAATTTGCGTTCATTTATCCCTATAATTATTAATTTCATCACGAAGTAATAACGCTTTATGCCTAGATATATCTAAAAAATTTTCGTTGTTTCCAGCAAAGATTATACCCCGAGAAGAGTTAACAATCGCCATTTCCCCCTTTTTATTTGTTCCATGTTTTACAGTATATTTAACATCGCCGCCCTGTTTACCTACACCAGGTATCAGAAGGGGAATGTTTTCACCAAGGATGTTTCGGATTGTTTTCAATTCATCAGGATATGTGGCACCCACGACTGCTCCACAATTATCGTTTTCATTCCAATCTTTAATTTTTTTTGCTATGATTTGATAAAGTGGATTAGAAGATACATTAAGATCTTGGAAATCTACAGCGGATGCATTGGAAGTTTTACAAAGAATAAAACTACATTTATCTTTATAAGCTAAAAATGGAGCTATACTATCTAAACCTAAGTAAGGATTTATTGTAACTGCATCAGCTTTAAAATTATCAAATAATGATTGGGCATATTTACGTGCACTGTTGCCAATGTCGTTACGTTTTCCATCTAAAATAATAACTATATCCTTAGGAATATGTTTCATTGTCTTTTCTAATAAATCAATACCTTTCTTGCCAAGAACCTCGTAAAAAGCCATATTTAATTTATATGCACAAACAATATCTTTAGTTGCATTAATAATCGATTTATTAAAATCTAAAAATGGTTGTCTACTTGATTTAAATAAAAATTTTGGCATTTTCTCTTCGTCTATATCCAATCCTACACAAAGTAAACTGTTATTTTTATTAGATATGTTTAAGAATTTATCTTTGAATTTCATACAAACTAGCCAAATAGTATAAAGTATATAAAAAGATGCTATCCAGATAGTTATTTAATGATTTAACAAATACAAATTCTAAATGGAAATAATTTATGCAATATGTTCCTGGGGACTAGGGCATTCAACAAGATCCTTACCAATAATAAGAAGGCTTATAAAAGAAAATAACAACATAACAGTAATTTCAAGTGGTAGATCTTTAGAATTATTAAGAAAAGAACTTGGAGAAAATGTATCTTATAGAGATATACCAGATTATCCTCTTTTACTATCTGAAAATGCAAGACAATTCATGGCAAAAAGTGTAATCTATTGGCCATTATTTATTAAGAGAATAGAGTCGGGTTTGATTAAACTTGCAGAAATATTAAAAGAAAAAAAATATGATAAAATAATTTCTGATGCAAGGTATGATATGTATAGTAAAAAAATTCCATCTTATTTTATTTCGCATCAGATGCGGATAATGAATCCTCTTAGAATAAAAATGTTTGAATCGGGTAGTGAATTATTCAACCTCTTCTTTTTTAAAAGATTCTCTGAAGTAATAGTACCAGATTACAAAGAAAATGATTTATCAGGTGATTTATCTCATAATTTAAAAAGAATTGATGAAAAAAAACTCCACTATATTGGGGTGCTTTCTGACTTTAAAAAGAAAAAGATGAAAAAAAATATCGATTATTTAATATCAATATCTGGCCCTGAACCTCAAAGAAGTATGCTAGAAGATAAATTAGCTTCTCAAGTGAAAGATTTAGATGGAAATGTTGTTATGACCCTAGGAAAAACTGAAAAACAATCAAAATTAGAAAAAGATAATATTACTATCTATTCATTTCTATCAAAAGAAAAAAGAGAAGACCTCTTAAATAGAGCAAAAATAATTGTCTCCCGATCCGGTTATTCTACTATAATGGATTTAGCTATAATGAATGCAAAAGCTTTATTGATTCCGACACCAGGTCAAACCGAGCAAGAATATCTATCAGAATATCATAACAAAATGGATACGTTTTATTCAACTAAACAAAGTGATGTAAATCTTAAACGGGACCTTGAAAAAATAAAAAATACTACAGGGATCACAAGAACATGTGATGTAAATAAAACAGTTGATAGCCTCATGGATATCGTTTATTCAACCTAATTATAAGTGCCCTAACGATTTTAAATAATATAATTGATATACTAGTAGAAGATGTTGCTAAAGGTGGTTCCAAAACCAAATGAGTTAATAAAGAATTGGATTTTCTGGTTGATTATAATCACTATTTTGGCAATAATTATAAGATCAATCCCCGCTTGGACAAACGCAGCATGGGGATGTGATTTTGGAATTTATTATGGCCTCACAAACTCGCTTGTTAAAAATCAAGAATTATTCAATCCATATTACGGATGGGGTGGATCATATCAATATTTTCCAGTTTTATATGCTATAACTGGTATAGCTCATTGGCTGACAGGCTTAGATATATTAACAATTATGCCTAAACTTGCACCAATTTTCGGTGGTTTATCTGTTTTAATTTTTTATTTTGTCGTTAACAAACTATTAGGTGATAGAAAAATAGCTCTTCTTTCTAGTCTTTTTCTCGCAGTCATGCCATTTCATGTTTATCAAACAAGTCATGCATCACCCTTAACGATAGGTCATTTTTTCATGATGCTTTCAATCTATCTTTTTTTAAGATTTAGGGATGATACTAGATATATTTTTCCCCTTTTAATCTCAACAACACTACTTATTATGTCCCATCATCTCACGACATATTTTTTCCTAATTACATTAGTATTTGTCGTATTTGTTGAAAATGCAAGTAAAAGGGTTTGGACTGATTCATTAAAAAAAGATATTATTTACATATTAATAACGAGTGTAATAATTTTTTCATATTGGATTTATATTGCCACACCAGTGTATGAAGATTTTATGAGATGGGGACTTAAGTTAGGACCTATATACGTAAGCTCAAATTATTCAATTTTCTTATTTTACATATTATTCATATTAATGTTTGGAATTATTTGGTTAAAAAGGAGATTCAATCTTTTTATTATTAGGGGAAAACCTACTGCAAAAACCGCTATTATTAGATTTGCTTTCATTATTAGTGTAATTTTGTTAATTATGGGGGTGTTTTCTTTAGTAAAAATACCATGGACAAATTTTAGTTTTACACCATTATCCATCATATATTCACTGCCCTTAATTTGTATTTTTGCATTTGGGTTTGCAGGTATTAGACAGACAAGATTTATTCAAAATGGCGGTTTTATTCGAGGATGGGTTCTAGCAATACTCCTCTCCCTTGCATATGGTCTAATAACAAACAGCTCAATAATATTACCACATAGACATTTTGAATATCTTATGGCACCACTAAGTATTATTTCGATATTTGGCATTAGATTAATATTTTTAAATATTAAATATGATAAAATTTCTGAATTTACAAAGAGGTATAGATATTTCAAAAAACCGACTTTTTATTTCTTTAGTAAATCTTTTCTTTTACAAAAACGTCGAATTCCATATATTGTTGTAATCTTATCTCTTGTAACATCAAATGCGGTTTCAGTCTATCCATCACACGTGGCACTAAACGCATCATATGAAGCAATAACAGAGGAAGATTTCTCGGTAATCGAATGGATGGATAATAATTGTAATAAAAATAATAGCATTATTGCCTCAGATCACCGAATTGCAAGAGTTACAGAGGCGGTAGATTTCAACACTACTTTAGATGAATCAACGATTATTTGGATTTGCGAAAATTTTACAGATTGTCTAAGTGAATTAGAAGGAATTGGTAAAAATCATAGCAGAGTTACCCATGTAATAATAGACGATATTATGAAAGATAAAGTGGTACATGTAGGCTTTGGAAAAATATTCTACATGACCAATGAATCTTATGAAAAATTCTCAAAACAACCTTTTGAACTTGTATATAGAAATACTACTTTAAACGAAAATATGATAGAAGTTCATTGGAGCGAAGTTTATTATGTTAACTGGACGTTTATCGAGCATTTCTTATTAAAAAATTGACTTTATTTATTTTTTTATTAAATCTTCATAAACTTTTTCAAATTGTCTGCCTATATATTCCATTGAGTGCTTTTTAATTAGCTCTAGACTATTCTTACTCATGGAATTTTTTAGATTATTATCCGATAATATTTTAACAATATTTCCTGCTAGTTGCCTGCTATTTCTTGATTCAAATAAAAGACCATTATCTAAACTCACAAGTTCAGGTACTGCGCCTTTATTAACGACTACAACCGGTAATCCGGAAGCAATTGCCTCCATTGTAACAATACTTTGTAGCTCAGCTTCTGCAGGCATTACAAACAAATCAGCTAATGAATATATATTTATGTAATCCTCCCACTCCAAAAAATCTATAAAAGTTGTATTAGCAAATACATTCAAATTTTTTGACAACTTTTGCATCTTTTGTTTATAAGTGCCGCCTGAACCACAGAATAGAAAGTGAGCGTCTATTTCTTTAAGTACATATGGAATTGCTTTAACTAATATATCTAGATTTTTTTCACTGCTCATCCTGCCTGTATACAATACTATATTTTCTTTAGGAATTCTAAATTTTTTTTTGAGATAGTTACCGTCATTACCGGGTTTGAAAATCTCTGTATTAACACCGTTGGATATTGGTTTAATTGTTGTTTTTAAACCTCTTTCAAAATACATTTTTGCACCAGTCTTTGTTGGTATTGTTGCTACGTCTACCATATTAAAAAAATAAACAAGATAAGACCATGCATATTTGTTAAGAATTCTATAGAATCGGGAGTTTAAAAAGGGTGATAGCATGTTTTCGGGTAAAATATGAATTGAACCAACAATTGGAATTCCGTATTTTCTAGCACAAATAATTGTGCATGTACCTATGGGATATGGAGAGCAAACGTTAACAACATCTGGTTTGAAGGTTTTAAAAATTTTATTTATTTGAAAAATTGGAAATGGCGAAAAATGATATTTATTGTCCATATAAAATGGTAAAGTCAGGCCTCTTGTCCTAAATATTGTTGACCCTTTATCTTGCTCGGTAGTGTTTTTAAATGAAAATCCTGGTGCTATTACACCCACTTCATTCCCGTGTTTAATAAGTTCATAAACTAGTCGATGCTGGGCAATTGCTCCTCCATCAATATTAGGATAGTAAGATTCTGTTGCAAATAATATTCTCATTGAAATCTATATCCTTATTTTATTTGTAATTCAATGATTGATAAATAATTGTTACTGAAATAATTAAGAAAATATTAATAGTTAAGATAAGGGCTAAGTGAGGAAAAGATTGTAAATGGTGAAGCAAAAACATCAGTTGCGAAATATTGATACCAACCACAACATCTATTACATCTCTCCATTTCCTTTCTTGCCTGTTTTGCACTATTTGATTTAATAAAATCTATAAATGATCCATCTGTAAAGTTAAAAAGCCTTTTTCCCACCGTTCTACATGGGTAAAAGAGACCCCCATCAGAATCTATAATTATAGATGATGTAGAACAGCCGTGTGGTTTATTGATGTTATTTAAAAACCCTTTTGGTGTAGTTATAGTATTTTTATATTGTTTTTTTAGACGGAGTATTTCATCTCGAAATTTCTTAGGATTTGGATAATAATCATCTGTACCATCGAGATGACAAGCTGGCATAATAACAGTTCTTGCTCCAACATTATATATTCTCTTTACTTTTTCCTCTATATTTGATATGGTATCTTTCGTTACCACAATTTGTATACAAATCTCTGGACCATAACTTTGAAATTCTTCTAATCTATTAAAAAAATTTAGGTTTTCATGTCCTTCATCAATACTTATATGAAGATAATCTATCAGTTTCCCGTATTCTTTCATTGGTCTTTTATCTAATAAATGCCCATTAGTTGTGAAAAATAAGTAAAAAGGTAGTTTATGTGCATATTCAAGAATTTCACCAAGATCTTTTCTAACAAGTGGATCGCCACCTTCAAGACTTAATACAATAATACTTGAGTTAGCAATGTTATCTAATACTTTAAACACATCTTCCTTTGGTAAATCTGGAGTTTTTTCCATCCATACATTACAAAAGCTACATTTTAAAGAGCACTTATGCGTTACTTTAAATGAGGCGTAAAAAGGATATATATTTTCTCCTGAAAAATAATTTGTAAAAGCATATTTTGCAGTTTTTAAATATTTTTTAAAGGGCAATTTCTTCATAAATATTCGTTATCTTGGGAGTAATAATTCGTTACAAATAAGTTTTTTCAATTTATAATATGATTAATGTAATATGCACTGCTTATAATTTTCAACTTCAACAACAAAATGTTTATATTGAAATGAGTAAATCTACTATTATGGATTGGAGAATGATAATTTATAATCCTTATACTATTGCATGCATCATAGTCATAGCGGCATTAATTATTATAATATGGGCTATTTTTTTATACTAAGAAATTTCAGTAGTTCCTTGTGATACTATAATCTGTTAGTGCCATTAAAATTTCTTTACTCTCTGATTCTTTTAAAACATCCAAACATAATTTTGCTTTTCTTCTTAATTCAATTAATTTATTTTGTGCATAATTAATTGACCCTATTTCTCTAAAAATATCAATGATTTCCATAATGTCTTTTTGAGTTGAATTTTCATTTCCAATAATTGACATCATCTTTTTTTTTGTTTTATCTGTTACATTTGATAATGCATGAACAATCATAAGGGTACGTTTTCCATTTAAAATGTCACTTCCAATTTTTTGTTTTCCTAATTCAGTTTGGTCTGTAAGAATGTTTAAAAGATCGTCTTTAATTTGAAACATCAAACCAAATAACTTTCCATATTCTGCCATGCTTTCTACCTGAGTTTTATTTCCTTTACCAATTAAAGCTCCACCTTTTCCAGCTATCCAATATAACTGAGCAGTTTTTTTCTCTACCATGATCATATACTCAGGGAGGGTAACATCAAATCGTGATGAGAATTCTATATCCATAGCCTCACCCTCATAGAAATTCTTTGCTGCATCCGCGATAGATCTGATAATCTCTTTATATGTCACAGACTCCATTTCTGGTGGAGCCATGTATGAAAGCATTCTATAGGTTTCACCAATGAGTGCATCTCCTGCTATAATTGCTAGAGATAAACCGAATTTCTCGTGCGTAGTTTGAAGTCCTCTTCGCCATTTATCTCTATCAACGATATCATCATGTATCAATGTTGAATTATGCATATACTCCAATGCTATTCCTAATGGTATTGTAGTTTCAGGGACACCACCAACTGCCTCACATGAAAGCATAGTAATAGTTGGCCGAAGTCTTTTTCCGCCAGATAATGGAATCCATCTAAGAGCTTCATAAAATATCTTTGGATCTCTAGGTGAAAGATTTCCGTTCAAAGCACTATCAAAAATCTTTGCCCTTTCTCTGAGAACTTGTTCTAAATCCATTTTTTTCCCTTAACCTATAACAAAATGGGCATCAGATTCTAATGCAAATTCTAAAAATTCAGCCATTCTTATTGTTTTTGTACCACCTATGAACATTTCCTCCTTTAAACCTAAAGAAATCATAGATGTATAACAAATATATAGGTTTATACCCATGTCCTTTGCTTGGTACATCAAATTTGCAAGTATTGGGCCACCTCTTTTTTTTATAAATGTTTCTTTCCATCCAATTGGTGCTTCTCCCCATCGTGCACGTCTTGGTTTATACGATTTTTTTAATACGTTAACTCCTCTTGATGTAAAAAACATATGAACTTTCATTCCCATTTGAATCCCTCCAACCCCAATATTAAATGCTGTCAATGCTTTATCATATGCATCTTCAGTTATAACTATTGTTATAGTGCCTACCTTTTTTTTAATCTTACGTTTCATTGTTTTCTCATATTCTTTTCTTGGCTCTCTCCAAATATCATCGTCTTGAATTTTTAACATTAATTATCACCTAGGACTGACCAAATAGTGCATATAATAGATGCAGAAATTAGATATAAATAGATATGTTTGCCAAACACTTTATATTCATATATTAACCAGTAAAGATTTTAGATAACAACTGTACAACAAATTCTTTATAAATAAAACTCTAAAATGTGTTTGAGGAGTAAAATGTTGCCCCTGAATACATTGCCACTAGATACAATTGGCATTGTTATTGGAATATCGATTCTAATTCCTACTCTAATTGCAATATTCTTAATTAGAATTCGGAAATTTGAAGAACTTGGTATGGTGATAGGGGTTTTCTTAATTGTGCTAAGTCTTACAACATATTTTTATATAATTCCTATGGAAATTGTTGAGGACACTATATTACCTGAAGAATATATTTGGGAAGACGAGGGAGAAGTATATTATTGGGAGAAAAACAGCGTCATTTCAGCTAATGAACATATTTTTAATTTACCTAGTCGAATAGATGAATTGATATCTAAACGTCAGCCAATTGAAAAAAATTTCAAAGCAAAGCAGGTAATTTATGTAACTCAATTGGATAAAGATGGAACAAAAGCAATTATAAACGACGTTTTATATGATGATAAAGGTGAAATTTTTACTGTTATTAATAATCAGGAAAAAATAAGTGAATGGTATGGAATCGATGCCCGTTTGTCAAGTTTGGAATTTTATAATGTGGATGCAGGACGAATGGGGATCCCCTCTGATTCCAAAGAGAGATATAGTATTCGAGTTGGATGGGTAGAATCAAACGGTGAAATGGGTAGTAGGGAAAATGTTGTGCTTATTCGTGATATGAAAAAAATCCGAACTGGTCTTATCGATGGATTGGAGTTTTGTGTATGGGAATCAAATGTTTATAACCGCCAAATAACATGGCATGAAGAGTCATACATTTGTGAGGAGACGTTGCGTTTAACTGTAGAACCAAGGACAGGATATGTAATTCATGTCTATAGACATTTAGTCATTTCTGCTCATCTTTCGCAGTTTATAGAAATATATCACCCAGAAATTAGTCGTTATAGTTTAGTAAACAGATTTGTTAATTCATATAATCCCATTGGCGAAGCTGCGATATTGATTTACGAGACTACTGAAGACTCTCAAGCCAGACATATTGCTTCGGTGAAGAATATGCATATGCAACTTGTCTATCTGCCTATAGTTATTTGTGTTCCAATGTTAATAGTTGGAGCAGGTTTTTTATGGAGATATGGTGGACGAAGTTATTATTGGAATAGATATAAGGAATTTGAAAGGTAAAATCATGAGAAAATCAATTATTATTTTAATATTTTTTATTGTGATTTCCTTAACTATTTGGAACATACTGAATATTGGTATTGGAAGTATAGATAAGGATAAAGAAATAACTGAGGATGAGATACCTCTAATTGAGGAAGAACCACCTACACCACCAGGAAGCAATAGAGGAATTGACGCAGGTAGACATGCTCTTGAATTAGTGGATGAAAGCCCACATAGATATAGTCGCAGAGAATGGTGGTATTATAACGTCTTTTTTAATGACCCAGAAAGCGATCTTAAAGATTGGTCAATGATAGTCTCTTTTAACAAAATGGCTCGCTTAGATATAAGATTTTTAAAAAGAGATAGTCTGTTTATTATGCTGTATGACAGCGATGAATGTCATAAATTTAGTATAACAGGACAGGAAAGGGGGACATTTAAAGCTGAAGGCCCAGGTGTTAATCTCTTATTTGAAGATAGTTGGGTGAAGGGACAGTATCCAAACTGGCATGTACATGCAGAAAATGTTGCTTTGGGTTTTTCTGCTGATCTTGAATTTACTGCAGATTTTATGCCGGTTTGGGTTGAAGGAAGAAGTTCAAATCTTCCAATAGGTGGATATGTTGCAGGAGATTATTATATTCCAAGATGTAAGGTTGAGGGGGAAATAACGTGGAATGGGAATTTATACAACGTAAGTGGGGTTGGATACCACGATCATGTATGGGAAAACAATATACCAAGATTTATCTCACGAGGATGGGATTGGTTCAATATCCATTTTGAAAATGGATGGGAGATATATATATCAAAATTCAATCTTAGAAGGCTCAGAGACATTTATGCAGGTGCTATTATAATATCTCCAAATAATAGAAATTTGGTCGAGTTTATGAAATTCAAATTAACAGTTATAGAGTCTGTTAATTCAATAGAATTGCCATCTATGTCTTATCCAACAAAAGTTCATATAGAAGCAAACAGGGATGATATGGATCTTTCTTTAGATATAGATATATATAATAGTTGTGAAACAATATGGAAAAGAGCTTTCACTGGTATGTTTGAAGGTCCTTGTGTCGCAACTGGGATATTCTCTTGGTCGGGTCATAGTGTTGAGTTAGATGGCTATGGGTTTTCAGAATTTACAAAGGTAAGATATTTAATAGGGTTACCTGAGTTATTCAAGAAATAATTGAAAAAAATATGAAATTATCGAATAAGACCTAAGGATGTAAGCTCTTTTGATAATTTATCTACCGCAAGTGACACGTCGGATATTTTTCTTGCTCCCGTACATACTATTTTTCCAGAACCAAATAGTAACATGGCTACACGGGGTTCTTTTATTCGGTAAACAAGTCCTGGGAACTGTTCTGGTTCGTATTCCACATTTTCCAGACCTAACGCCATAGCAACTTCATTAAGATTAAGTTCACCACCAAGATCAGATATAGCGACAATATTTTGTATTACTATTTTAGGATCTTTAAAAACATCTACACCTAATTTCTTTAATTTTCCTGCGATTATTTCAATTGTAGCCTTTACATCTTCAATATTTTTAGCACCTGTACAATTAGCTTTTCCGCTTCTAAAAAGAAGTGTTGCAGTTTTTGGTTCTGTCAATCTGTAGACCAATCCAGGAAATTGCTCTGGTTCATATTCTGCTTCTTCAAGAGATTGTGCTATTACGTCTAAATCTAATTTTTCTGCGAAAGATGTAGACGCCACAATATTTTCTACGATTACTTCTGGCATATTTTTTATACCTCCTATTTAAATCCTTTCTAATGACGAAAGTTTATTCGTCATATTATCTATTGCAATTAGTATTACGAGATTCTCAATTTTCACTTCATTCATAAAAGAGATTTCCCTTCCTGAAGTATATAAAGGATTCTTATAAACATTTCGTATTTTATTGTAAAAAAAATTCTAAATGGATTACCAGACCTTATCGATGTCAATATCCATTGTTTCTTTTTTCCTATTTTTGACTTTTTTTTCCTCGTTAATCTTGTCAAGTAATCTGCTGATATCATGAGTTCTATCATCAATTCTCTGTTCAAAACTTGCAATTGCAAGTTCACCCCTTGTTTTATCAATTAAAGATCTTAAAATATCCTGTTTCCTCTTGATTGGAATTAATCCTGAGGGGTAATCTAAACTCATAACTGCGTCATAAATTTTGTCCATATAAGTTAGGTATTCATTTGCCTTAGAAGTTTCTCCCTCCAGGATAAAATCTAATGCGCCCCTTCTAAGCTCTCCAACAACATCACATAAACCAAGTAAATACGAACTATATGTTGTTTTTATGTCATCTGGATCTGGTAATTCTTTTCCAATCTTAATGTTTAAAAGACAATGTGCTTCTACACATTCCTGGGCTGCATTTTCAACAAAGCCCGCATGAAAAATGTCAGGGTGTTCTTTTGTGAAATTGTATAAATCAACCAATTTAGCAGAAGCCTCTTTTATATAGTTTTGAGCTTCTTTTACTGAATCTCTATGTATACATTGAATTGCTTTTCTACATCCAATGATTATATCTCTAGATGATTTTAATGCTTGTTCCCGTATTTTGTCTTTCTTATCGATGTGCTTATCTATTTTTTTTATGATATTGTTCAAGTTTTTCATTGTTAGGATAAAAACAATTATTGTAGTTATATTTTTCCTTTACATCATATGCTTATTAACCCAAAAGTCTGGTTTATCTCCATTTAGAACCTTGATTATCTCCCCAGCACAAACAGTACCTGCTCGAATTTGTGCTTCTTTAGTATTAGCACCTAAATGTGGAGTTAGTATAACATTTTCCAATGTAAGAAATTTATTTTCTTTTGGAGGTTCTGTTTCAAATACATCTATCCCGGCACCAGCAATTTTACCTTCCGATAATATTTTAAATAAGGCACTCTCCTCAACAACGCCACCTCTCGAGCAATTAATCAAGTATGCACTGTTTTTCATTAGTGATAGTTTTTTATAATTCAAGAGATAATGACTATCTTTAGTATGAGGAATGTGCAAGGATACAAAATCTGATTTTTTTAATAATGTATTTAAATCTACCATTGCAGCTCCCATTTTTTTTGCCTTTTCTTCTGTACAATGTGGTGAATAGACTAATATCTTCATACCAAATCCTTTTGCACACTTTGCAACATGCTGTGCAATATTTCCTGTTCCAATTAAGCCAATTGTTTTTTCAAATAATTCGCTTCCCCTCAGTTGTTTTTTTAACCATTCTCCTTTTTTCATTGAATTATCTGATTTTGGTATAGAGCGGATTAATCCTAACATGTGAGCGAAAGTTAATTCGGCAACACTAGGGATAGAGCCAGTAGGAGCATTTACAACCATTATTCCATTTTTTGCTGCTGTTTCAATATCAATATTATCAACACCAACACCTGCTCTTCCTATAACTTTCAACTTACCTCCTTTTCCTGCTTTCACAATATCTGTTACAACTTTTGTTCTCCCCCTAACCATTAACGCATCATAATTAGCAATTTTTTTTAAAAGTGTATCTCCATTCATTTCTTCATCATAGGTAACATCATGACCTGCATCTTTTATGAGTTTGATTGCTTCTTGTGCCATTTTATCTGTAATTAGTACATTCATAAGAATTCCTCAATTTTGGTATATATAACTATATAAAGAATTTTATGCTAACTAATTTAAACGAAAATCAATACCAGGATATACAGCATTTTCTCCAAGTTCTTCTTCAATTCTTAGCAGTTGATTATACTTGGCGGTTCTATCACTTCTGGCTGGAGCGCCAGTTTTAATTTGACCGGTACTAGTTCCAACAGCAAGATCTGCGATAAAACTATCTTCAGTTTCTCCACTTCTGTGGCTGACTATAGCAGTCCATCCTACATCTTGTGCCATTTTTATTGCATTTAACGTTTCAGTAACAGTACCAATTTGATTTGGTTTAATTAAAACAGAATTAGCAGCTTTTATTTCAATTCCTTTTTGAATCCTTTTTGTATTTGTAACAAATAAATCATCACCAACAATTTGGACTTTTGTTCCTAGTTTTTTTGTCAATTCTACCCAAGAGTCCCAGTCATCTTCAGCAAGTCCATCTTCTATACTTACAATAGGGAATTCTTTACATAGATCGTTATAGAAATCTATCATTTCTCCACCAGTATAAGATTTACGTCCTATTCTGTATATCTCCTTATAATAAAATTCACTAGAGGCTGGATCTAAAGCAATTTTCATTTTATCTTCATAGCCTGCATTCTCTACTGCTTTTAAAATTAAGTTTAATCTCTTATTTACGTCTGTGACGTGTGCTGGAGCAAATCCTCCCTCATCACCTATTAATGTCCCCATCGCACCATACTTATTTTTAAGCAGTATTCCAAGATGATGATAACACTCAGATATCATCCGAATACCTTCAGAAAAACATGTTGCTCCGGTAGGCATTAACATATGTTCTTGTAATGAATTTTTCTGTCCTGCGTGCTTACCACCGTTTATAACATTACACATTGGAACTGGTAGCTTGTGTGGTATTACTCCAAAAAGTTCTGCAATATATGAATATACAGGAATTTTATTTGCTGAGGCCCCAGCTTTGGTAACTGCTATTGATATAGGTAATATTGCATTGGCCCCAAATCTATCTTTATTTTCGGTTCCATCTAATTTAATCATCACATTATCGATGGTCTCTTGAGCGTGACAATCTATGCCAATAATTTCAGGAGCGATTTTCTTTTTGATATTTTCAATAGCAGTTAATGTTCCTTTTCCAAAATATCTTTTTTCATCTCCATCTCTTAATTCTAGTGCCTCATGGCTACCTGTACTTGCTCCACTTGGGACTATAGCCCTAAAAACTCCATCTTCAGTAATGACATCAACTTCGACCGTAGGATTCCCTCTTGAATCAAGAACTTCGCGGGCTTTTACGTTGGAAATTTTTGACATTATTACTTCACATTTTTACAATATATGTTTTTAAAACATTTAAATTGTTTTAACCAATTTTTGGTATTTGCTTTATAAAGTTATGTTTTTAAATAATAAGATGTTTCAAGATTAAAGATAGCTTTGGAATGGAAATGATAAACAGTGATTTAAATAAGATCATTAACGCTTTATTATTAGTTGGGATAATCTTATGTGGCATAGCACAGATGTTACCTTGGGGTAGACTTGAGCTACCTATAAATGAGGAACCTCAAAACGAATTGCCTACTGAGGATTTTACTAATATCATTGTAAGTGTTGATTTTTATCATTGGGGAGGTATGCATATAAGCCCAAAATTTCCTGGTGTTCCAGAATGGCATTTTACCCCAACAAACTTTTCAGGAATATCTAATTCTCCTAAATTGTTTGGATTTGCATTCGGAACGCTGTTTTTGTATTTTGCAATCCCTCTAGCAATTATTTCTTTAATTATTGGAGTGATAGCTTATAAAAAAATTGGTAGAAAACGTAGTAAAAATTCTCTTCAAGCAGGGATATTCTCCATGCTAGCTGTTATTTCATTTAGTTTTTATATGCAATTAACTTATCTGATGAATATAGAAGATATTGAAGGGCTTTCGGCAAACTATTATTGGTATTTTGGTTTCTATTTGATGATTATCTCCACCATACTGTTTTTTATTTCATTTTTCATTATAAGAAGAACTTCGACAAAAGAAGAAAATATTAGGATATCTGAGAAGGAAAGTATTATTGAAGGTACTAAACAAAATTTTAAATGACTATTCAACAATTGGATTTTTATTCATCTATATTAAGAAGCATTTGATATTAATTATTTAAAAATATATTATTCAAATTACAATTATTTTATTGTTTAATAATACAACAAATGTTTAAAAATATATTATTCAAATTACAATTATTTTATTGTTTAATAATACAACAAATGTTGCAATAATATATCGAAATATTTAAATTGAATTAAATTATTCAAATTTTTGAAGAGAAAAAATTAAGTGAGGAAGTAGAAATTAAATAATATTATGAGGTGAGGGAGAATAAGATGGTGCTAATTATTGCAAAACTGTTAATAGCAGGCGGTGGGTTAGCGGTTCTGAGTTGGTTATTCAATAGAAGCACAAAAGCGTAAAAGACATTAAATTAATTTTATCTTGGTGAGGAGAGAAGGAGGGAAAAAACTGCCTTCATGATTTTCCCCAATTTTATCCCTCCTTCTTTTATTTGATTCCAGAATTTTTTACTATAGAAACACTTAAAAATATTATTCTGTTGTTTCAAGTGGAGGTATTTGAATGGTAGATATTAATGTAATAAGTATAGCAATTATTGTAATCATATTTTTCCTAATGTTACTTGCTTCAGCAATTAAAATTATGGCAGAATATCAAAGAATTGTTATATTTAGATTAGGTAGACTACTAGGAATAAAAGGTCCAGGTCTTGTGTTTATAATTCCAATAATAGATAAGATAATTAAACTTGATTTAAGAACTAGGGTAATAGATGTTCCAAAACAAAGAGTTATCACCCAAGACAATGTAACTGTTGATGTTGACGCAGTAGTATATTTTAGAATAACAGACCCTCAAAAAGCAGTTGTTGAAGTTCAGAGATATGATGTTGCTACAAGTTTATTGGCTCAAACTACACTTAGAGATGTTCTCGGGCAAGAAAGCCTTGATCACCTGCTATCAAAGCGAGAGGAACTAAATAAAAGTCTCCAGACCATAATCGATCAGGGTACAGATCCTTGGGGAATAAAAGTTTCTGCTGTAACAATTAGAGATGTAGCATTACCTGAAGAAATGTTAAGAGCCATTGCAAAACAAGCTGAAGCGGAAAGAGAAAAAAGATCAAGGATAATTATTGCTGAAGGAGAATTTCAAGCTTCTAAGAAAATGACCGATGCAGCAAAACTTTATGAAAAAACACCAACTGCATTAAGGCTAAGAGAACTCCAGACCCTTTCAGAAATAGCCAGAGAAAAAAACTTAATAGTTGTTCCAGGGGGCGATATAGGTAAAGTAGCTGGAATAGCCAAGGCAGTCACCAAAAAAGTTGAAAAATGAGGTTAAGATTTACTATTCCTTCTTTATTTATTGTTCTTATTTTTTCGTCTCTAATTTTAAACAGTGCCTATGCTCAAAATCCGAATGTAATTATTGTTGAAATATCAGATACAATTGATCAATCTACTGTTGAAACCATACAAGAGAGTCTTAGAGAAGCAGAAAATAGAAATTCTGAGGCCATAATTCTTCTATTAGATACACCAGGTGGAGGATTGCAAGAGACTTTAGATATTTGGGAATTAATTCAAGATAGTAACAAACCATTTATCGGATTTGTTTATCCTCAAGGAGCTGCTGCATGGTCTGCTGGTACTTTTATTCTGATTGGAACACATATTGCAGCAATGGCCGATAATACAATTATTGGATCTGCTCAACCAGTAGAAATTTCTTTTGAAGGAACAAGGACAGTAAATGATTCAAAAACGATTAATGCTTTAGTAGCAAGATTGCAGGAGCGGGCAGATATCTATGGGAGAAATAAAAGTATTGTCTCTGAGTTCATTACCAAGAATCTGAATCTAAATGAAACTTTAGCATTAAAATTTGAAGTTATTGAGTTTGTTTCTAGCTCTATTGACCAACTTCTTGAAGATGTTGATGGTACTATTATCCATACATCATCTGGTAACATAACCTTAAACACAAGAAATGCTGAGAAAATACATTACTCTCCATCTTTCAAAATACTAATTTTGAAATTTATTTCAAATCCGATTCTAACATCTTTATTGCTTGTTCTTGGAATTATTTCCTTAATTATCGGCATTCAATCTCCGGGTTTTGGAGCAGAAGTTTTTGGTGTTATTGCCATATTATTATCATTAATTGGTTCAGGTTTTAATGTTTCTACTTTGGGTATGTTTTTTATAGTTATTGGATGTCTATTACTTATAATCGAATTATTTGTCTTACCAGGTTTTGGTATTGTTGGCGTTGGAGGAGTGATATGTTTAATAATGGGTGCGGTATTTCTTATACCTACTTACTCTACCAGAGAATGGTTGATTACTATGGAGTGGATGAATACTGCAGCAACGGTTGTTCTAGTAATTATTGGTTTGTTAGCGATTTTTTTTATTTTTCTACTTTATAAAGTAATTTTAATCAGACGGCAAAAGGCAAAGGTTGGTGTCTTTGTTGGGGAATATGCTAGAACAATAGATGATATTACTCCTTATAAATCGGGATATGTTCGTTTTAAGGGTGAATTGTGGCAGGCAAAATCTGATACAATTATAAGAGCAAATACCAAAGTAATTATTATAGATAAAGAAGAATCGATATTAATTGTAAAACCAGAAAAACTCAGAGAAGAATGACCAAACATTAATCAACCCCTTCCTTCTTAAAGGGTCTGATTTCAATGAATAATGGTATTTCATGCCAGTTTCTCGGTGGCAGTAATGAAATTGGCAGTTTAGCAATGGTTCTTGAATTAGAAGGCATCCGGCTACTTTTAGAGTATGGAATGACCCCTACCAATCCACCTTCGTTTCCTCTTCCGCCACCTCCCGTTGATCTAACATTGTTATCCCATGCACATCTTGATCATTCAGGGATGATTCCATGGCTATGTTCTAGGGAGAATCATCAAATTTTAGCAACAGAATTAACAAAAAATATTAGTCATGTATTGTACAAGGATACAGTCAAAATAGCAAAAACTGAGGGTTATGCATCCCCTTTCAGTAACGAAGATATAAAAGAAGCAGACCATAGTTTTACTCTTGTTGATCAGAATGGACGAAAAAGTATTGGAGAACATCAGCAAATACAATTCCACTCCGCAGGTCATATACCTGGTTCATTGATGTTTGAATTCATTGGGGAAAAAAAATTATTATTTACTGGAGATTTAAATGTTATAAATACACGGCTAGTTAAAGGTACAAAACCCGTCAATTGTGATATATTGTTTTTAGAAACAACTTATGCTGGAAGGGAGCACCCACAAAGGGAAGATTTGGAAAAAGCGTTCTTAGATAAAATTAGTGAGGTTGTTAATAGAGGCGGAGTAGCAATAATACCTGCTTTTGCAGTTGCCAGATCCCAAGAACTTGCAATGGTTCTGAAAAATTCAGGATATGATGTTTGGTTTGATGGTATGGGTAAAAGAGTTTCCAAAATATTTTTAAAATACCCCAATTATTTAAGATCTGCAGATAAGCTTAAGAAGGCATTAAATAAAATTAACTTTGTACATTCAGATCATGGTAGGAAATTAGCATTAAAATCAGAAGTAATACTTACGTCAAGTGGGATGATGGATGGGGGACCTATTTTAAGTTATATGAATAAGTTAAAAAATGATTCAAAAAGTGCTGTTCTTCTAACAGGTTATCAGGTTGAAGGAACAAATAGTAGACTTCTTATGGATAAGGGTAAATTAGATTTTTATGGTGTTATAGAAAATGTAGAATGTGAGGTGCAATATTTTGATTTCTCTGCCCATGCTGGACATACTGAATTGATTAAATTTGCAAAGGCCTGTGAGCCTGAAAAAATTGTGCTTTTTCACGGTGATAACAGAGAAGCAATTATAGAACCTTTAAAGAATTTTGCTGAGGTTTATACTCCGAATACTGCAGAGATACTAAATTTGTAACATTAAAAATCCGGACGATTCTGATATAGGATTGACTTATTTGACTTATATTATTGATAAAAACAGGGGATAATTCAAATGGCGGAAATGACTCAACGACAAAAATATGATCTTAAACGAAAAATTGAAGAGCTTAAGTCATGTCGAGGTAAACATACAGAATTAATTTCGTTGTATGTCCCTCCATCTAAGCAAATCTTTGATGTAAATTCATATCTAAAGAATGAATTTTCCCAGTCTCAAAATATTAAATCAAAGACAACGCGGAAAAATGTACTTTCTGCAATAGAATCGATAATGAGTAGATTGAAATATTTCAAGCAGCCGCCAGAGAACGGAGTTATTTTTTTTGTAGGGCATAAAAGTATCGGGAGTGACCAGACAGAGATGGTAGCCTATATAATAGAACCCCCTATCCCAATTACAACGTTTCTATATAGATGTGATTCTTCCTTTTATGTCGAACCTTTAGAGGAGTTTTTAAAGGAAAGAGAAATCTATGGGCTTTTATTAATTGATAGAAGAGAATGCACTGTGGGAATTCTAAAAGGAGATAAAATAGAGCTTCTTAAATATATGACCTCGCAAGTTCCAGGTAAACATGGAAGAGGAGGACAGTCTCAAAGGAGATTTGAACGATTAACCGAAATTGCAGCCCACGAATGGTTCGTAAAATGTGGTGAAAAAGTAAGTGAGATATTTTTAACTGAGGAAAATCTTAAGGGCATTTTCGTAGGAGGTTCTGGTCCGACAAAACAATACTTTGTTGAGGAGGGATATCTGCATTATGAAATTCAAAAAAAAATTATTGAAACTTTTGATACAGGATATACAGATGAATTTGGTTTAAAGGAACTGGTTTCTACAGCCTCAGAAACTATGACTGATTTGAAAATTTCAAAAGAAAAAAAAGTTATGAAACGATTTTTAAAAGAAGTAACAAAAACCGAAAAAAGCCTTGCAGTCTATGGAGAGGACCATGTAAGAAAAGCGTTGGAAATGGGCATTGTTGAAACACTTTTGATATCAGAAGATTTGAGGAAGTATAGGGTAAAGATGAAATGTCAGTCGTGTAATTATTCGGAGGATAAGATACTTGATGAGGACTCTTTAAAGGACTTTTCTCCACCAAGATGTTCGAAATGTAAAACATCTTCTTTAATGGAAATACAAGAGAAAATCGACTTGGTTGATGAGTTTTCAGATCTTGCTGAAAAAACTGGAGCGAAAGTTCACTTGATTTCAAGGAATAGTGAAGAAGGAGATTCTTTGTATTTGGCTTTTAATGGATTAGCTGGTATTCTACGCTATTCCGTAGATATATAATAATTTTTTATAAAAAAGATAATGAGTATTTGATGAAAAATGATTTCTGGGTTGATTCGATTATAAAAGATATAAAACCGATGGTTTTATAAATAATGAAATATATTATTCATACAGGAATATTCAATGCAGTCACGAGAGGATTTTCAATCATTTATACCAGCAAAAAAGACAATACCTGAATTAACGATTAAGGCTATGTTAGTTGGAGCTGTTCTTGCTATAATCTTAGGCTCAGCAAATGCATATTTAGGACTTTACGCTGGAATGACAGTTTCTGCAGTTATTCCTGGTGCAGTTATGGCTTTTGCCTTATTAAAACCTTTTAAAGGAACTATTTTGGAAGTAAATCTTGGTATGATGGGAGCCGCAGCTGGTGAAGCACTTGCTGCCGGGGTAATATTCACAATACCTGCTCTGGTTCTATTAGGTGCTTGGGAAAGTATTCAATGGTTTGAAACAACAATCATTGCTCTCTTAGGTGGTGCGCTTGGTGTTCTCTGGATGGTTCCATTAAGGCGTGCTTTAATTACCAAAACTGATTTACCATTTCCTGAGGGTGTTGCAGTTGCAGCTGTTTTAACAACAACAGTTGGTGGAGAAACATCCAAAAAAAGTGATAAAGAAAGCGGAGTAAGTGGTATTTGGCTTCTTGTTGGAGTTGTCGTAGCAGGATTATTTAAATTTGGACAGGTTGCATTAAAAACCGTTAGTGGAACTATTCATAGTATTATAGATATTGGTAGATACAACATTTTAGGATCAGAGCGGACAGGATATTTATATGGTGGTACTGCTGCATCCCCTGCACTTTTAGGTGTTGGTTGGATAATTGGTCCAAAAATCGCTTCTTTTGTATTTGTTGGTGGATTACTTGGTTGGGTTATTATTGCTCCACTTATTGCACTTGCTCAAGGTCTCCCTCTCCCAACTACTGCAGAACAAATAGCTGATGCTATTGCTTTAGGAAACGGAAATTATAACATAGGAGAACAAATATGGGGTTTCTTTCAGATATGGGGAACTCAAATACGATATATTGGCGTTGGAGCAATGCTATTTGGTGGTCTATGGACTATATGGGTTCTAAGAACAAATCTTGCAAGTGGTTTAAGAGAGGCAATAATAGGGATTAAAGGTGGGCAGATTGAAGCAAAAAAAAGAACTGATCAAGATCTTAATTTTAAATTAGTTTTTCTTCTAATAGGTGCGCTTATCATACCTGTTTTTATTATATATGTTTGGATATCAAGTTTATGGGCAGTATCTGCTCTTATGGCTGTTTTTGCAGTTCTTTTTGCATTTATCGCTAGTGCAATTGCAGGATATATGGCAGGACTATTGGGTTCATCTAATAATCCAATATCTGGAGTAACAGTATCTGTTTTGTTGATTACTAGCTTAATTTTACTAGGATTTGGATTAAGTGGAAGCGTAAGTGCTTATGGTGTTGCTATTCTTATAGCGGCCGTTATTTGCTGTGCAGCAGCAATATCGGGGGATGTACTTCAGTCTATGGCTTGTGGTCAAATGATTGGAGCAACTCCAAAGAGACAACAAATTGCTGAAATGATTGGAGTTGTTGCTGTTGCTCCTATTCTTGCATTTGTTATACAAGCGCTTGATAAGGCATATGGAATTGGAGATCCGTTAAATCTTCCAGCTCCACAAGCATTTCTCATGTCTGGAATTGTACAAGGTGTTCTTGGCGGTGAAATGGTTTGGCCATTTGTTATTGCAGGTATTGTTCTTGCCATGGTGCTAATACTTATTGATCTTCCAGTACTACCTGTGGCGATTGGGATTTATCTACCATTTACATTAAGTGTGCCCATTTTTGCCGGTGGTATAGTTAGACACTTTACCAATAAAGTAATTGCAAAAAAATATGGATCTGCTGAGGAAGAAGAAGTAAGTGATTGGGAACTTGCTATTAAACAAACAGGGGTAAAACCAAAAGAAAAGGTTATAAGAACGGGTCTTCTTCTTACTGCGGGATTAATTGCTGGAGAAGCATTAATGGGTGTAATCGTAGCATTCCTAATTATCGCTGGTATCAGTTTTGCTGTATTTGAATTCCCACCAGTTTGGCCTTCATTACTAATATGGATATTCGTTGCAATACTTCTTGCATATATCCCACTGAGGAAGATATTTGCAGAAAAATAAAAAAGGTCCAACACTTGATGAATTTCTTAGATTTAAACCAAAAAGATCAGATTTTGAATGGTATACAAACGAGGAAAATCTGATAAGGATAAAAGTACCAAAGTTCAAGAGCAACTTCGGAAAATCATTTTGTAAACTAATTAAAAAAGATGATACTTTTATTGCTAACTTAGATAAACTTGGATCATTAGTTTGGAAAAATTGTGATGGTAAAAAGTCAATAGAACAGATTTTGAAAATAATAAAAAAAGAGTATTCCGATCAAGAGAATATAGATCAAAGATTGTTTTTATTTCTCCAGCAGATGAAAAGTTTAAACTATATAGATTTTTAAATTATTCTAAATGGGCTTTTTTAACCTCTAGGACACCGCTGTCTCTTTTCCATTCTTTTGATATTTCATCTAGAACTATTTTTTTCCTAAATATTGGGCCATTTAGTACTAAAGTTTCAAATTCTCCCCCTTCTCCTGCTTCATTTATAGAAAATTTTTTTCGTAATTTTTTTAGTTCGTTAATTGTTTTTTCATTGATTGTTTTACCAAGCCAGGTTTTATCTAATCCATGCGCAAAAACACCGACAATAATTATTTTGAAACCCGCATTTATCTGATCTCTTAGAATTAATTGTTGACTTTTGTGCCATATTGGAGTAAATGATTTAATTTTTAATTCGTTGCAGATTTTTTCTATTCTTGTTCTTTGATATTCAGATGCAATAGCTCCGCTTATAACTCCTTCGATTTCTAGATCTTTTAATATATTTTTTAAATCGGCTAATTCCTTTTCTTTTTCACCTTTTGTTGGTTTTTTAATAAGTGGGATATTTATTGCATCAGCAACTTTCTCAGTTAAGTGTATATTTATAGAATGAAACATCCATGAATCCTTATTCTGAGGTTGTAATGTTACTAGATGATTAACACTCCATCCCCATTGTTGAGCAATGTAAATTGAATAGACAGAGTCTTTTCCACCAGAAAAAAGAGCTGCTACTTTCATTACAAAAGGTATCAGTTTATATAAATAAAATTATTGCTTGGTTAAATTTTTAAACAAGATATCTTTAATACTAATCTGATTTAAACATATCTTAAAGTTAATTATTGATTCTCTAGTATGGTGGCTCTGAGCCAATTTTTACAAAGATGGCAGAACCTAAAAAATAGAAACCTAAGCCATCACTTGATTGTAATTTAATTCCGGTATATCCAATGATTGCTGAATAACTTACTCCTCCGTGTTGTATAAGTAGAGGTATTCCTAGAGTGTGAGGTAGTTGACCGAAAAAAGTATTATTCCAGTTCTTTTTTCCATTCATACCCAAAGTAATTATCCATCCACTAGCTGGTATTCGATTAGAATCTCCATATTCATATATTCCCAGACCGATCTTTAATAAAATTGCCATAGGATTATCATAAACAAATATTGAAGATAATATCCAAAATAATAGAAACCAGGAACCTAATTTTTCTAATTCAAGATTATATAAAAACATTGCAAATTGAAGAAAAAATGTTGATACAGGGTTCTGAAAACAAGTTGTATAGGTTGTTTTTCCTGTTATAAGACAAAATAGATTTTCATTCTCATCTAAAGATATTGAATTTTTATTATGCGTTCTTTCAAGAATTCTATTAATAATAGGTGCCTTATGTGTACTAACAATCAATCTTTGAGCCTGTTTTAAACTTAAACTGCCTAAGAGTCCAAACTTATCAAGTTCTACAACTGCATCTTTGAATATCTTCTCGGACTGTTCTCTTGTATCAATACTATTCAACCTATCCCTAACGGAAATAAATAGCGATTCTACTTTCTCTGCTTCCCCTTGAGTGAGTTTTACTGTCTCTTTACCATTTTTTAATCCACATAATTCAATTGTGAACTCTACTAGATTCATTTCTTTACTAAAATTAGCGTTAATAGAAGGTGCTACAGCAATTCCTATAAAAAGAATAATTACTGAAATTGACAAAACTTTCTGAATAAGGTTTTTTCTTTCCATGATTCCCCCTTTATTATTCTCATCTATCATTTGATATATAAATATTTGCAACAGATTAACACTGAACACAGAAAATATGATCTTAAAATATGCTTGTAATCTGAATTTGATAATTACGATTTCTTATAAAAAAAGTATAGTTAGGCAAAAATTTTATTGTATAAATTGTTTTATGTCTACAAATTATTCAGGAGATAAGGATGAAAATAGGAATTATTAGCGGACAGCGTATCGCTAATCTCATCAAGAATCAGGAAGAAATTATTGTTGAAACAAATTATGGAGATATCTTAGTTGAAGTATCGAAAACAAAAAAACACACCTTATTTTTTATTAATAGACATGGAACGAAATCTGATGCTCCACCACATAGAGTTAATTATTTAGGTAATATTCAAGCATTTGCTTCAAGTCATATAGATTGTATTTTATCTGTTGGTGCAGTTGGGTCTATGAAAAAAAATATTCAGCCAGCAGATTTTGTTGTACCACATGATTTTATTGATTTTACAAAATCAAGACAGCAGACTTTTTTTAACGATAAAAGAGTTCATGTTGACATGACTGACCCATATTGTCCATCCTTAAGAGATTCTTTAATAAATAATTCTAAACAAATCCGTGGAATTAATCTTCACGAAAATGGTATTTATCTAACAACTGAAGGCCCAAGGTTAGAAACTGTTTCTGAAATTGCTTTTTTTTCAAAGTTTGCAGATATTGTTGGAATGACTGGAACTCCTGAGGTTGTATTAGCACGAGAGATGGGGATATGCTACGCATCTCTTTGTTTAGTCTGTAATATGGCAGCTGGTCTTCAAAAAAAATTAAATGTAGATGAGATTTCATCTATTTACTCTGAAAAAAAATCAATTATTTCAAAAATTTTAGTAAAAACAGTAGATTCTATAAATAATAAAAGAAATTGTAATTGTAAACGTGATCTATCAAAGGCTACTTTATGAAGAAATATGATCTTATTGAACACACAGCAGATGTTGGAATAAAAGCATATGGAAAAAATGTTTCAGAGGCGTTTAAAAACGCAGCTGTAGGTATGTTTGATATTATAACTGATAATTCAAAAATTAATGGCATTGGCCAATATGAAATCCAACTAAATGCTCCAGATTTAGAGCAACTATTGGTTGATTGGTTATCTGAACTTTTATTTCTTAACAGCGCGAAAAATCTAGTATTTGGTACGTTTAATGTTACTGTTTCTAATACCAATCTTAAAGCACAAATATTTGGGGATGAGTTCGATATTTCTAAGCATAAAAAAGGTACTGAAATAAAAGCAGTTACGTATCATATGCTTAAAGTGCATAATAAAGAGCCATTTTATGTTCAGGTTCTTTTTGATATATAATAGACAGAATTATATTATCATAAAAAAAAATTAATACTTTCGGCCATCTCATGTTTTATTTTATATATTCGTAAATACTTTCTTATTTTAAGAATCATCACCGGACGGATAATACATTAATTGAGACTTACTTTTTTCCTCCTCCTAAATCCCCCGTCCGGTTTCTCCTCACCTCATTTCAATAGTAAGTATTATATGGAATAGTTTTATAACACCGTTAACTTATAGGTGAAATAATGACTGAAGATAAGATTACAGAAAATATGACTATCCGGGAAGTAATAGAAAAGTTTCCTGAAACGTTATCTGTGTTCTCTAAATACAATATTGGTTGTGTTGGATGTCTTGCTGCATCATTTGAAAGAGTGAAGGATATTGCTGTAGTTCATGGAACTGATGTTAAAGCTTTTGTAAAAGATTTGAATGATGCGGTTCAAAATAAATAAACTATAATTGACTCTCAGTAATTACTAATTCTCCATGTTTTATTCCTTTTAAGGATTTTATTTTGTCTGCAAGTTTTTGTATATTGCCAATCTTTCCTTTTAAAACAAGAACTTCTAGACAGTTATGTTGATCAATATGAATATGTGTTGTTGAAAGTATTTCATGGTGGTGATTATGCTGTAGATTAAGAAGGTTATCTGTAAGATTTCCTTCATGATGATTGTATATAATTGTCAAAGTCCCCATTGCTGATATTTTTGGGTCTTTTATTTTTTCAGTAATTAGATTTTTTCGAATTAGGTCTCTAATTGCTTCGGATCTGTTTGTGTAGCCTTCTTTTTTGATTCTTTTATCAAATTTTTTTAGTAAAATTGGTTCTATTGAAACCCCAAATCTAGTTATTTTTTCAGTCATAGTAGCACGTTTATTGATTATACGTGACACGAATTTATATTTTTTGTTACCAAAAAATATTTATAAGAATTTTTGTTAGACGGGGCTATAAAAATAACGAGAAAAATTAAGGAGGCATAAACAATGGTATGTTATACTGTACCGGTAGCTGCAGCGATTATTCATTATATATCTAGAAAAAAAATCACAAGTATGAAAAATAATGTACATCACTTGTGGTTGAACCTACTTCTAGCTGGTGGTGCAATCTTTGGTTTAGTAGATCATCTTTGGAATGGTGAACTACTTCTTCTTGGAGAGAACCTATTTTTAGACCTCATGCTAGGTGTAGCAATAACAGCAGCTATTTTTATTGTTTGGATAGTCTTTGTTTCATTAGACAAAACACAGATACAAAAACCAGTAAAAGTCTTAAAATAAACTTCTTTTTTTTATTTTTTTATTTTTCTTTTAGCTAGTTCATAAACATTTTTTAAAGGTAGATTATATCTATCAGCAATATTTCTGCAATCTTCAAATTCTGGTGAAATTGTAATTATTCTATTTTTTAATCGCCCAATTTTAACATTAATTTCACCATATTTTATTTTAATTTTTTGTTTTTCAAACATAAGTTTTATTCGTTTTGTTTCATAGAATCTGATTCCAAAAGTAGATGTTTCGCTAAAGATGATGTCTGCTAAGTTATTAACATTTTCAACTGATGAAATAACACTGAGTTTAACTCCTGGGCGGTTTTTTTTCATTTGAATATGAGTGAAAAATACATCAAGAGCGCCATTTTCATATAGTTTTTCAACTAGATATCCGTATATTTCAGGGTTCATGTCGTCGATATTTGTCTCAATTATTGTAGTAGTATCATAATTATAATTATTCGGAACTTCACCTAGTATAATCCTTAAAAAGTTAGGATGTTCCATATTGGTCTTTCCCGCTCCATATCCAATTTTATTAATTTTCATTAATGGCATTGGACCGAAGTGTTTTGCAAATGTGGTAATAATTGCTGCTCCGGTTGGTGTAACTAATTCATGTTGGATATCTGTTGAGTATACAGGTATGTTTTTTAAAATTTCCAAAGTGGCTGGTGCAGGAACTGGTATTTTTCCATGTGAACATTCAATAAAACCTCTTCCTAAGGGTAAATGGGAACAATAAATATTTGATAACTGCATTTTTTTAAAACCGATAACTGCACCAATTATATCAATTATTGAATCTATTGCACCGACCTCATGAAAATGAATTTTTTCAATTGATATATTATGTATTTTACTTTCAGCGGTGGCCAATTTTAAAAATATTTGTTTACTAATTTTTTTTACATCTTTTTCTAGATTGCTTTCGTCTATAAGTTTTTGGATTTCTTTAAATCCACGTTTTTTTTGTTTTTCTTTTATCTTAACAGTTAAATTTGTCCCTGTTATATTGTTCTTTTTGATTTTGTCGATTTTAAGTTCATATCTAGAGATTTTTATTTTTTTAAGCTCTTTTTTAATATAATTTTCTTTTAGACCTAGATCAATTAATGCCCCTAGAATCATGTCTCCACTGATTCCAGAGTAACAATCAAAATAAGCTGAAATCATTTTTTTTCACCTATTTATTAAGCTAGCAAAGTATCCGGCGCCAAAACCATTGTCGATGTTTACCACAACCACTCCCTCTGCACAACTATTCATCATGGTTAGCAATGGTGCGATTCCTTTAAAATTTGCGCCATAACCTACGCTGGTAGGTACTGCAATAACAGGTTTAGCTGTAAGGCCACCTACGATACTTGGAAGTGCGCCTTCCATTCCAGCAACAACGATAATCACATTTGCTTCTGATAGTTTGTCTTTGATATCAAATAAACGATGAATTCCTGCTACTCCTACATCATATGCTTTTTCAACATGATTTCCCATTAGTTCTGCTGTTACAACTGCTTCCTCTGCAACAGGTATATCTGATGTTCCTCCAGTGATTACTAATATTCTGCCTTTAGGTTTTTTTATTTCTTTTTTCTTTATGACAATAGTTTTTGCATATTCATTGAATACTGCTTTGGGAAATATTTTTTGTATTGAATTATAAATTTTTTTATTTGCTTTTGTAGCAAGAATATTATGATTATCCTTTAAGAGTGTCTTTATTATTTGAATAATTTGTCCCGTTGTTTTTCCTTTACAAAAAACGGCCTCTGGAAATCCTTTTCGATATGTTCTATGTGTGTCAATTTTGGCAAAACCTAAATCTTTATAAGGAAGAGATTCTAATTTCTTCTGGACTTCTTTAATAGAAATTTTTCCTGCTTTATAGTCTTCCAATAGTTTTTTCATTTTTTACAAATCCTCATTTAAACTTCCAGTACGATATCCATCAAGATCAAGTGTGACATATTTAAATCCAAGTTTCTTTATGAATTTAGTAATTTTATTGGAATTTTTAAAGATTAAATTGAGTTCATTTTTTTCTACTTCAATTGTTACTATTTCATCGTGATATCTTACACGTACCTGTCTAATTCCAAATGATTGAATATAAGCTTCAGATTTTTCAACTTTCTTCAATTTAGAAAATGTTATTGGGGTTCCATAAGGGAATCTTGAAGCAAGGCAAGCCATTGATGGTTTGTCCCATGTATTGAGATTCATATCTTTTGAAAGAAGACGTATATCGTCCTTTGTCAATCCTGCATTTATCATTGGAGATTCTATTCCAAGCTCCTTTAACGCCTTCATTCCAGGTCTATAGTCATTCAAATCATTATAATTACTAGCATCCAAAACATAGTTAATGTTTTCTTTTTTTGCATAGTCCTTTATTTTTGAAAATATGAGTTTTTTACAATAATAACATCTGTCTATGGGATTTGTGGCGATAGCTTTCATTTCGTTCATTTCAATGTTTATTATTTTATGTTTTATCTTTCTTGTTTTTGTAAATTCTTTTGCCTCTCGTAACTCTCTTGGGGAAATAAAAGGAGAATTAATGGTAACAGCAATTATATTTTCGCCTAATATCTTATATGCAAAAGCAAGCAGAAAAGAGCTGTCTACCCCTCCTGAAAAGGCAATTACCGCTTTATTCATTTTTTTTAATCTGTTTTTTAGTTGTCTTTGTTTTTTATTTAATTGTTTTTCCACTTAAAATAATAGATAAAACATAATATATAACGATTTCCAATTATAATGTGTCCATTATAGTAAAATTTAAACTTTGTTTTTTGGTAACCTTCAGTTATTATGCATGAATGGGCATTGGCAGAATCTATTGTTATGACGGTTTTAGATGCAGCAAAAAAGGAAAAACTGAAAAAAATTACTGAAATCAATATACAAATTGGCGAATTACAACAAATTGAACAGGATATTTTTGAGTTTGCTATTGAAGAAATTATTAAATCACATAAAAATAAGTTAAAAAATGTTAAAATCAATATCGCTACTGAAAATAGCAAATTGAAATGTAAAATTTGTAACCATGAATGGATGTTTAGTGATATAAGAGAAAACCTAAATAATGACGAGTCCGAGGCTATACATTTTATTCCCGAAGTTGCCCTTGTTCATACAAGATGCCCAAAATGCGGTAGTCCTGATTTTGATATTTCCTCTGGAAGGGGTGTTTCTATTTCATCAATTAAGGGAGAAAGGTAATGTATCATGGATGCTAGGGTTAGTGTAATTGCTAAGCGATTGAAAAATATTAAAAGAATTATTTCTGTTGCTAGTGGTAAAGGTGGTGTTGGTAAGAGCCTTGTTGCTTCAACTTTAGCGTTAAATCTTGTAGAAAAGGGTTTTAAGGTTGGACTCTTGGATCTTGATTTGTATGGTCCTTCTTCACATATAATTTTAGGTGTAAAAAATGTTTTTCCGGAAGAGAAAAAAGGTATCATTCCACCTAGTATTCATGGTATAAAATTTATGTCGATTATTTATTTTACTGAAGATAAACCATCTGCTTTTAGAGGTATTGATATTACAAATATTATTATTGAAATCCTTGCGATTACCAAGTGGGAATCTTTAGATTATCTAATTATTGATATGCCCCCTGGAATAGGGGATGAAACGTTGGATGTTATTAGATTCATTAAAAGGGGTGAATTTCTAGTTATTACAACCGAATCAAAAGTCTCTATGGGTGCAGTTGTAAAGCTTCTTAAAATTTTGAAAGAATTAAAAATTCCTATGATTGGAATTTTGGAGAACATGAAAATGACCAATTCTTCAATGGTGAAAGATGAAGCTATCAAACTAAAAATACCTTTTATTGGTAGTATTAAATACGATAATAATCTAGAGGAAGCAATTGGAGATCCCGATTCCCTTTTAAAATCTAGATTTATGAAAGAACTGAATGAGAATTTGATAAAAACGAATTTCTAATACTCGACAATTTCTTTATTTTTAAAAACGAGATGGTCTCTTGCTTCTCCAACGGTAAATAATGAACCCGAAATACAGATAATATCATTATTATGTGCTTTGGATTTAGCGTATTCAATGGCATCAGGTATTGACTCAACAGTAAATATATTATTGTCATATCCTATATCATTAAAAGCATTTCTAAGAACACTAGGTTCACAAGCGCGTATGTTGTTTGATTTGGTAACAATTTTAATATCTGAAATCGGAGCAATAAAGGATAACATTTTTTTAAAATCCTTATCCTTTAAAATACCTATAATTAATATTAATTTGTTGAATTGAAAATCTTTCCCCAGTGATATTCTTAATTGTTCCATAGCTGCTGGGTTGTGTGCACCATCTAATAATATTATTGGATTTTCAGAAATAATCTCCATTCTTCCAGGATTGAAAGCAGTGAAAACACCTTCGATAATATTTTCATCTGTTACATAAGCACCTTTCATTTGGAGTTGTTCTATTGTGTTTATTGTAATTGAAATATTTTCTCCTTGATATTCGCCTAACTGAGTGGTTCTTACTCTATATTCCTTTAACCTCCCTTGCACGAGGAATTCTTGATGAGTTGTATTATGAGATATTCGTTTCCAATCTTCTTTTTTAACTTCTATAATCGGTGAATTTTTTTCTTGAGCAATTTTTTTAATTACTTTTAATGCGTCATTTTTTGCTGCTGTAATAACAGGGGCATTATCTTTTATGATACCGGCTTTTTCAAAAGCAATTGATTGAATGTCTTCTCCCAAATATTCTGTGTGTTCTAATGATATATTAGTTATTACTGAAACTATAGGATTCACCACATTGGTTGCATCAAATCTACCCCCAAGTCCTACTTCAATAACAGCAAAATCAACTTTACAATCGCAGAAGAATTGGAAAGCCATTGATGTGACTACTTCAAAAAATGTAGGGGTTTTACCATGGGTAATCATTTCCTCAACTATGGGTTTGATTTTTTCAATTAGCAGAATAATGTCTTTATTAGAAATTTCTTTACTATTTATAACTATACGTTCTGAAAAGCGTTGAAGATGTGGAGATATATATACACCTACTTTGTAGCCTGCTTTTTGTAATATTGAACCGATAAATTTACATACTGATCCTTTACCATTGGTTCCAGTTACGTGTATTATATTAATTTGATTTTGTGGATTATCCAATTTATCTAATAAATAAGAAATTCGTTCTAGACCCAATTTAGAACCAAATTTTTTAAAACTATACAACCAACGTAAAGTCTCATTAGAATCCATATTTATTAATATCCCTCAGAATATAAAACTCCTTGAATCACTTTATACTTTTTAGTCCATGAATCCCCAGGTAAAATATTCACTTTTCTACCATCAATTTTTAACCTGCCCTCAGCAAAGAGTTGTACCGTTCTTGGAAGTATTTGATGCTCAACTTCTAAAATACGAGCTGCAAGTTTATCTCTATCGTCCCCTGGTAGAACTCTCACTGCTGCCTGTAAAATAATAGGACCATGATCTACTTTTTCATCTGTAAAATGAGTGGTGCACCCAGTAATTTTTACTCCATATTCTAATGCATCTCCTTGCCCATTTGTTCCTTTAAAAGAAGGCAATAGTGCAGGATGAATATTTATCAATTTTCCATACCATTTTTTAACAAAAGTATCAGATAAAATCCTCATGTACCCTGCTTCAACAATTAGATCTACTTGGGCATTTTCAAGAATAGCATCTATTTTTTGTTCATGCTCACTTCTTTCTTTACCCTTTGGATTGACAAAATAGGTTTTTATACCATGTTTCTCGGCTCTTTTTAATGCAAAAGCGTCTTTTTTATCACTAATGACAACCACAACTTTTGCATCAATCATATTGGAATCTGAAGCATCAATTATGCTTTGTAAATCAGTTCCTCCGCCTGATGCTAAAACTCCCACTTTGATATTTTTTTTCATATTATTCACAATCCAAAATTCAAAATGCCCCGTTATTATACTTAATGAATTGTTTTCTTTTTTTGTGTAAGAAAAAGGGAGTTTTTGATATTTTCTATTCTCCAATGTTTAACATGTGTAAAAATCATTCCAGAGAATATTTGCTTTGCAGTTATCACATATATTTAGCTCATCTGGTTGTAATTCATCTCCACATATCGAACAATATCTAGTCATTTTTCTTCTTCTTTGAATTGTTGAACCATTCTGTTTCGTCCCAAATCTTGTAAGGGGTCCAAATGTTCTTCATATTTACATCATCTGGATTTTTATCCGATAAATACTAATTTTTAAACAAAATCAGTCTCAAACTTTCCAATCATAAAATATGAGCCGACAAATCCAAAATAATCATTAGAAATCACTATATTTTTACCCGAGGAAAGAACTCGAAGATTAAATGGAATAAGCCTAACAATAAGCAAAGATTTAACTTTCACAATTGAAAAATTAATATCTTTTTCTACATTTTTAATAGAACCCAATAGTAATGTTGGTTTTACACTTACAACATAAATAGAGAATGTGGCCCAATCGCTTTCTGCACCAAAAACGTCTTTAGCTCTAATTTTTAATAATACATAAGTTCCCTTGTTCAAAGGAATATGTGAATCTATTGACACATTTAAACCTGATTCGTAAGGACCTAAATAATCAATAATCCCGTCACCCCATTTTATCTCATAGAAAATATTGTTTCCTTCAGGATCTATTGAATAGATGGTATATGTAGATTCTCCTCCTTCTCCTACCTTAAATATTTTTTGACCTTTTATAATTGGAGTATCTGGTGGATTATCTCCAACAATTAAAACGTCATCAAGACATGCTTTGTTGAAATAGTAATAATTACCTTGATACGCCCAATTTACTTGAAAAGCCTCTCCAAAATTATCAGGACTTAATTCAATACCAATCATATAATAATTAGGCCACAAATCTTCAGAGATAGGATTATCCCATGGAGTTATATCATACCATGGACTAGTTTCATTCATTCTAAATCGGACATAAATTGAGAAATAATTAGGGTAATTTCCAATGGCTCCAAATGTAAATGATAGATGAACTTTTTCATAGTTTTTAAGTGGTTGTCAACTTTAGCACCTCGTACAGTGATACATACTTACAAAACAGTCTAACCAATTTTGTACAGTCTCTAATTTTGTGTTATATGGCCA
>SMTZ1_10001090_pt1 | contig 48163 bp, 55 predicted proteins | sample DeeMarSWOR136_30_FD_25667 | JGI IMG/M metagenome (IMG submission 25667) | reverse complement strand
TGGTTGTACCGGGCGATTTCCTGCCAGTCATACCGGAAGTGGCGTTTGATACCGTCCCGCCTTTCCAGCTCAAGGTTGGTCTGTTTCACCTCTTCCAGCAAGGTGGTGTCATCCCAGGTGGTGCCGTAGTGCACCGTGGTCACGTTGGCCGTGGCGCCCATTGGCTTGAACTCCTTGTTGTACTTGTCTTTGCTGACGTCCTGAGACTCGTCTATCTCCAGCAGGATGTGGGCGGTGTTGCCCACCACATTGGCCGATTCCTCGGCAGAGAGGAATATAGCCCGGGCGTTGCCCAGCCGGATGATATAGCCCAGCTCCGCACGCCAGATACCATCGAAGCCGGCGTCATTCAGCCTGTCCTTGAGACGTGCCATGGAGATAACCGTCTGCGGTTTGAAGGTAGGGGAACATTTTATCAGGTTCTGCGGCTCGGCCATGTAAAGCGTGAGCAAGAGCAGCTCAAGCTGCGCGGAAAGCTCATTTTTCCCGCCCTGCCGGGCGATTTCCACAGAAAAAGTCAGCCCCTTGTGGCCAAAAACGCTGTTTAATACGGCGAGGGCGATGTCTCGCTGATAGGGACGCAACCGACGTGAGGCCAGCCCGTTTGCCGTGGGTTTACTTGCTGATGGTGGTGGCGATGCCGATGCCGAGGGGGAGGGCGACGTCTCTGAGGACATTGCCGATGGCCTCCTTCAATCCTTTCCTTTGTTCTCTGCTGATTTTGTATCTGGTGCGTACCAGCCTCTCCAGGGCATTGGTTGCTTCCACGATAAGTCTGATATTCTTCGGGTCATCGCCCAGAAGGGACTTTATCTTCACCCGCAGCAGGGCGATCTCATCGTCAATGCCGTTGACGCCGGCGGCCAGCTCGAAATCAAGACGCTCGGCTTCATCAAGGGCTTTCTGATAAAAGCCGCCTTTAGCCTTTGTCTTTGCTTTTGATGCGTTTATTTTTCGGCGTGTTCCGGATGCCATGTGGTCTGTCTCCTTTGTTTAGAGTCCGGGCAGCGGCCAGGACAATGGTGTGGGCGGCAAGGTCCCACCTTTGTTTTTCCACGGCCAATTTAAGAAGTTTCATCATTTCCCTTTCTATTCAAATTAGCAACCTTAGATTAGCACATATGTTCTAAAACGGGCCAGCCAATTATGTCATCATTTTAACCGGGGCTGTCTGTTCTGTTCCTTGACAATCAATGGCCTTAGGTTTACGATTGTTCTAGCGCGCCATGGCTGATGATCTTTGGCAAGGAGGGAGCAGTGGATTTCTTGCTCAATGAAGAACAAAAAATGCTTCAGACTACGGTCAGGGACTTCGCCAGCGAGAAACTGGCACCGGTGGCCGACGAGCTGGATCGGAAGCAGGAGTTTGCCCGGGACAATTTCAGGATGATGGCGGAGATGGGGCTGCTTGGCCTGGGCATACCTGTGGAGTATGGCGGCAGCGGTGGCGACGAGCTATCCGTGGCCATTGCTGTGGAAGAGCTATCAAGGGCGTGTGCCGCCACCGCCGATATTCTGGACGCGCACCTGTGCCTGTGTGCGGCGCCGATTAACCGTTACGGCACCGAGGAACAGAAGCAAAAATTTTTGCCTGCTCTGGTAAAAGGGGAAAAGGTCGGTGCTATGGCCATTACGGAATCGGAGGCCGGCAGCGATGTCAGCAGTGTGCAGATGACGGCGACCAGAGACGGCGAGAACTATGTGCTCAATGGCACCAAGATTTTCATCACCAACGGCGATGTCTGCGATGTGGTGCTGCTCTTTGCCAACGTGCCGGAGCTGGGGGAGCGAGGCATGACGGCGTTTCTGGTGGAGGCGGACATGCCGGGCTACAGCAAGGGCAAAAAGTACGATAAGTTGGGCATGCGTGCTGCCACCAACGCCGACCAGGTACTTGAAGACTGCCGCGTGCCCTCGGCCAACCGGCTCGGTGACGAAGGACGCGGCATGCGCATCTTTCTGGAATTGATCGACCATGGTAGAATCGGGATTGCTGCCCAGGCTAACGGCATTACCGGCGCCATTCTGGAGAGGGCTGTTGATTATGCCAAGAGCCGCAAGCAGTTCGGGGCGCCGCTCGCTTCCTACCAGGCAATTGGCTGGCGGCTGGCCGATATGTACACTGAACTGGAAGCGGCCAGATTGCTCACCTATCAGGCAGCCTGGCTGGCGGATAACGGACAGTCGTTCCGAACGCAGGCGGCCATGGCCAAGCTGTATGCCACGGAACTGGCCATGCGGACATCCACACTCGGAATACAGGTGTTTGGTGGCTACGGCTACATGATGGACTCGCCGATGCAGCGTTACTTCCGCGATGCTAAACTGACTGAAATTTACGAGGGAACTTCGGAAGTCCAGCGCATGGTTATCTCGGCGTCGCTGTTTCGCTAATAAAAGGCAATATGCTGCAGGGAAAAACGATAGACCAGTTGAATATCGGTGACCGGGCCAGTATCAGCAAACTGATTACTGAGCATGAGGTGATACGGTTTGCTGAGATAACCGGCGACAAAAACCCGATACATCTGGACAAGTTTTATGCGGGACAGACGGTTTTCGGCGAGCGCATCGCCCATGGCATGCTTACTGCCAGCCTGATATCAGCGGTGCTCGGCATAAAATTGCCCGGCCCGGGTAATATTTACGTATCCCAGAGTTTGAAGTTCAGAGCGCCGGTGAAATTCGGCGATGTTATTGAGGCGGAGGTGGAGGTGGTGGAGAAGAATGTGGAACGAAACCGGGTTCGCCTGAGCACTACCTGCCGCAACCAGGATGGAACCGTGGTGCTGGAAGGCGAGGCGGTGGTCATCCCCCGAAAAGAATAGACCAATCTACGGCTAACGAACATTAAACTAGTGGAGGCATTCATGGCGGAGCAGGAATACCTGATGGGCAATGAGGCGATGGGGAGGGGGGCAATCGAGGCGGGGGTGAAGGTGGTGGCGGGCTACCCGGGAACCCCGGCCTCAGAGGTGCTGGAATATGTGTCGAAGTACCCTGATGTCCACGCCGAGTGGTGCATCAATGAGAAAGTAGCCCTGGAGATATGCATGGGGGCCTCTCTCTGTAACGTCCGCTCAATGGCGGTGATGAAGCATAACGGGACCAACGTGGCACTCGATTTCATGATGCACCTGAATTACACCGGCGTCCGCGGTGGACTGGTGCTGATTTCCGGGGATGATCCTGCTGGCATCTCCTCTCAGAACGAGGAGGACAGTCGCATCATCACCCGGCTCGACGCCCACTTGCCGGTATTTGACCCTTGGTGCCCGCAGGAAGCCAAGGATATGGTTAAGGCGGCCTTCGACCTCTCCGAGGAGATGGAACTGTGCTTCGTGGTGCGGCCGGTGGCGCGCGTCTGCCACGGGCGCAGCATGGTCAGCCTGGAAGAGATAAAGAAGGGGGGGGAGTCACACTTTGAGGATGACCGCTCGCGCTTTATTATGAGCGCTTTAATGGAGGTCAAGGATGGCGCCGCCTTAAACCGCCCCGTGGTCCGGCACCGCTGGTTAAACCAGAAACAGGCGGTGCTGGCCAAAGTCATGGAGGAAAGCCCCTTCAACCATATCGAGGACGGTGAGGGGAAGATAGGGCTGGTCGCCTGCGGCATCGGCTATGCCTTCGTCAAAGAGGCGGAGAAGATACTGGGGAAGAAATTCCCCGTGCTCAAGCTGGGCACTTTGCCTCTGCCCAGAAACAAGGTGCTCCAGTTTGCCAAAAAGATGGACAGGCTGGTGGTTTACGAGGACAGCGAGGCGGTGGTGGAGGGCATATTGAAGCAGCTTTTCTATGACGAGGGGTTGAAGGTGGAGGTGGTGGGGAGGAGCGGGTTCCTGCCCAGCGAAGGGGAACTGTCGGCCACCATAGCGGTGAAGTCTCTGGTCGAGCTCTATCCGGAGCTGGAAAAGAAAATGCCGGCAACGGTACCGCTGGAAATGAAGGTGCCGATAAGAACGCGCACCCAGTGTGTGGGCTGCCAGTACCGCGGCCTGCTGCACGCGCTGAAGCTGACGGCGCGCAAGTACAAGGGCGTAGTCACCGGAGATATCGGCTGCTATGACGCTGGCTCGTTTCCGCCGCTGGAGCTGCAGTCGACCATTTACTGCATGGGCTCGTCAATACCCATGGCCTCGGGCATCGCCCATAGCGGCTATGACCGCCCGGTATTTGCCATCATCGGCGATTCCACCTTCTTCCACAACGGGGTTCTCGGCCTCCTGAACGCCATCCACAGCGGCGTGGACCTGGTGGCCATCGTCTGCGATAACCGGACCACGGCCATGACTGGCTTTCAGCCGCATCCGGGCAGTGAAATCAACGTGCGCGGCGAGCCGGCTCCGGCCATTGATGTGGCTCGGCTGGCCACCGCCGCCGGGGCCACCAGCGCCCGGGTGGTCAATCCCTATGACATTCCGCAATGCAAGGAAGCGCTGGAAAAGGCGGTGAAGGAGAAAGGGGTATCGGTCATCGTGGCCACCATGCCGTGCTACCTGGTGGCGAGGCGTACCGGGGAGCTCGGTTTCACGCCGCGCAAAGTCGTTCTCGATGAAGAGCGCTGCAACGGCTGCAAGATATGCGTTACTTTCTTCGGTTGCCCAGCCATCCATTTCAGCGAGGGCAAGGCGACCATTGACTATGGCACCTGCGTTGAGTGCGGCATGTGTGTGGAAGTCTGTAAGAGAGGGGCGATAACATGGAGCTGAACATACTGATTGCGGGCGTTGGCGGGCAGGGCAACCTGTTTGCCTCCAGCATCCTCGCCGAATACGTGCTCAAAAAGGGATATAAGGTCTTTGCCGTGGAGACAATCGGCGCGGCGCAGCGCGGCGGTTCGGTGGTATCACATCTGAGGATTTCCGATGCTGAGATTTATTCGCCACTCATCCCGGCCGGGAAGGTGGATATCCTTATGGGGTTTGAGACCATAGAGATGCTGCGCAACTTCGAGCTGCTGGCCGGGGACGGCATATATCTGCTCAATGACTACAAGGAGCCGACGGTGCTGTGCAATATGGAGATGGATGCCTATCCATCGGATGAGGAGATAAGGGCGGCGCTGAAAAAATCGGGGAAGAAGGGCTATATCATCAAGGCCACCGAATGTGCTCGAAAAATCGGTGGCAGCCTGCTGACCAACGTGGTCATGGTCGGTGCGCTGTGCCAGGTATCATCGCCCTTCGATAGCCAGGAAGTGAAGCAGGTCCTTGCGGGGAAGTCGCCCGCCAGAGCAAAAGAACAGAACCTGCAGGCTTTTGATGCCGGCGGTTCGCTAATTCAGGAAGCGATGCGCAAAGCTTGATGTGATTTCGCATCCAGCACATTATAATCAAATCAATAGTCCGCACAAGTACCTTTGGAGAGCAAGCTGTCATGAGTGTGGCCGGACAACTGTATCAATTGCAGGAAATCGACCTTGAAATTGCCGAAGAGGAGCGAAAGCTGGAGCAGGTGAAAGGTCGGCTGGGCAAGGACGATGTGGTTGTCGCGGCTCAGCGGAAGCTTGATGCGGCGAAGGAAAAACTGGAAGAACTGCGGCATCGGCAGCGTTCTCTTGAGTGGGAAATAGACGACTTGGCTAGCAAGATAAAAAAGGGCGATGAGGAACTCTACAGCGGACGGATAAAAAACCCCAAGGAGCTGACCAATCTGCAGCATGAAGTTGAGCTGCTGAAGGCCAAGCGCGATGGTCTGGAAACGAAAGACCTGCAAATTATGGAACAGGTGGAGTCGGCTGAGGCCGGTACAGCCGCTCTGACCCGGGAACTGGAGGATACTACCGCAAAGTGGCAGCGTGAACAGGAGCAGTTGCGGAAGGATAAGGCGGCGCTGGAAAGCAGCTTGAGTAAGCTGAAGCAGCAACGCCAGGCGTTGGCTGCCGAAGTCGATCCCAAGACGGCGGCGCTTTACGAGGGACTCAGGAAAGGGAAAGGTTTCGCCGTAGCCAGGGTGGAGCAGGGGATATGCCGTGGCTGCCGCATATCTTTACCTTCCAGCGAACTGCAGCAGGCGAGGAGCGGTGCCCTGGTACAGTGCGGCAGCTGCAGTCGTATTCTATACTTGCCGTAGGCGGTGGATGAAAATCGATAAGGCAATCTTATATACCGATGGGGCATCAAGGGGAAATCCCGGACCGGCCGCCATCGGAGTGGTGATTAAAGACGGGCAAGGCCGGGTGCTGGCCAGAATTTCCCGGCGCATAGGTAGAACCACCAACAACCAGGCGGAATACCGGGCAATTATTGCCGCCCTTGAAGAAGCCTTAAGATTGGGTACCGCCAGAGTTGAGGTAAAATCGGATTCCGAGCTGGCCGTAAAGCAGATAAACGGTAGATACCGTGTGAAGAACCCGGGGCTCCGACCGCTGCACCAGCGGGTCAGGGAGCTGCGGCATTCGTTCCAGAGCTTTGCTATTACCTCCATATCGAGGCGCCAGAATGTGGAGGCAGACCGGCTGAGCAACGCGGCTCTGGACTCAGCGGTTGACTAATGACACCCCCGATACTAGACTATAAATGGGTCAAGTAAACCGGGTGGCCGCCCCGGACTCCGGGGAGGAAAGTCCGAGCTCCACCGGGCAGGGTGCTGGGTAACGCCCAGGAGGGGTGACTCTATGGAAAGTGCCACAGAAACATACCGCCCCGCGTCAGCGAGGTAAGGGTGAAATGGTGGGGTAAGAGCCCACCAGCGGCCGGGTGACCGGTCGGCTGGGTAAACCCCATCCGGAGCAAGGCCAAATAGAGGGACATAAGGATGCCCGGCCTGTCCCCGGGTTGGCCGCTTGACCCTGACGGAAACGTCAGGGCTAGATAGATGGCCATCGTCCTTCCGGTGATGGAAGGATACAGAACTCGGCTTACAGGTTTACTTGGCCTTTGAGTTAGCTGGCGATAACCTTGTATAAAGCAGGTTGAGGAGGCAGATAAATCTTCTCCATAATCAAACTCCGCTGGTATTTTCCCGTTGCGCAGTGTGCCAGCGGTATCTTTTGGGGTAAAGCAAGCTGATGTCGAACACGATGAAGTATATCCTCATAGGCTTGACCCTCATTGCCATAATCGCCCTTGCCTTCGGCTCCGGTTACAACATGGGAAGGGTTCCCGCAGGAGATGGAGAGGGACTGGAACTGGTGGAGGAGGCGTGGGATGTCATCTTTCGGGATTATGTAGACCTGGATAATCTGGAACCACATGAAATCAGCCAGGGTGCCATCGAAGGCATGATGGAGGCGCTGGATGACCCCTACAGTTCCTATCTCGATGCGGAGACTTACGAGCTCGGTTTGAGTGGTCTGGAAGGGGAAATCGAAGGCATTGGTGCTCAGGTGGGGATTAGAGAGGAGAAACTGACGGTTATCTCACCTATTCCTGACTCACCGGCGGCTCAGGCCGGTATGAAAGCGGACGACGTCATTATGGAAATAGACGGCGAGGCAACGACCGATATGAGCCTTGTCGAGGCGGTGCTGAAAATCCGCGGCCCCAAAGGCACCACTGTCAGTTTGCTCATTCAGCACAAGGATGAAACCGAACCGGTGGAAATCGAAATAGTGCGCACCACCATTGAATTACCCAGCGTCGAGTTGCAAATGATGGCTGACATTGCCCACCTGAAGATCAGCCACTTTTCCCGTCGCACTGCTACCGAATTACTGACCGCACTGAATGAAATGGACCAGGCAAAGGCAAAAGGTATAATCCTGGACCTGCGGGGCAATCCGGGCGGGATACTGGATACTGTTATCGACGTCGCTTCACATTTCTTGAAGAGCGGTGTGGTGTTGAAGGTGGTGGACAACCAAGGCGAGCAAGCGGTTCTCGAAGTGAGGACCAAAGAGATGGTTAACGAGCTGCCAATGGTGGTGCTGGTGAACGAGTTTAGCGCCAGCGGCAGCGAGGTACTGGCAGGCGCGCTACAAGACCACGGGCGAGCCACCGTTGCCGGGAACGTGACCTTTGGCAAGGGCAGTGTTAACGTACCGCGCGAGCTCCGGGACGGCTCCGGGATTTATATAACCACCGCGCGCTGGCTCACGCCGAATGGCCGACGTATTGAGGGTGAAGGAATCAAGCCGGATATTGAGCTGGAACTGGAAGGCGAGGAAGCCGTCCAGTGGGCAATCGATTATCTGGAAAGCCAGGAATAGCCGACAGGAGGTGCCGGTATGGAGAATGAGCCAGTGCAGATGAAAGTAAATGGGTCAAGATTATTCATCATACAGGGGGACATTACCCGACAGACCACCGATGCCATCGTCAATGCCGCCAACTCCAGCTTGATGGGTGGTGGTGGTGTGGACGGCGCCATTCATCGGGCCGGAGGTCCTGCTATTCTGGAAGATTGCAAAAAGATTGTGGCTAGGCAGGGACGGCTGCCCACCGGCCAGGCAGTGATAACCACCGGCGGTAACCTTCCAGCAAAGCACGTTATCCACACCGTTGGCCCCGTCTGGCATGGCGGTGACAGGGGTGAGGCTGAGCTTCTGGAAAGCGCCTACCGGGAAAGCCTGAAAATTGCTGCCGAGAGCAACTTGGCCAGCGTTTCCTTTCCTTCTATCAGTACCGGAGCCTACGGGTATCCGGTGGAGCAGGCGGCAGGAGTGGCAATCAGGGCAGTGGCCGCGTTTTTACGTGAAAGGGAAACCTCGGTCAGTGAGGTGGTCTTCGTGCTCTTTGATACAGGGACTTATGACGCGTATTCGGCAGTTCTCCGGGAAGTAGCCAGCAAATAACGGAGAAGACATTGGCTGGTCATACACATCATCACCACATAACAGTGGGCAACAAGCTGAAGTATGGCCTTATGCTCACTGGTTTGATTCTGGCAGTTGAGCTTGTCGGCGGCTTTCTGTCCCACAGTCTGGCGCTGCTCAGCGATGCCGGTCATGTCTTTGCCGATGTTATCGCTCTGTCGCTGAGCTGGTACGGTGTGAGGCAGGCCGAGCGCCCGGCGAGTAGCCGTATGACCTACGGTTACCACAGAGTGGGGGTACTCGTGGCCCTGTTCAATGCCGTCAGCATCTTCGCCATTGCCGTGGTCATCTTCTACGAAGCGTACCGCCGCTGGCTGCAGCCTCCAGAAGTTAACAGTCCCCTTATGCTGGCAGCAGCACTGGTCGGGCTGGTGGTCAATGTCTTTATCGCTTTCTGGCTGCGCGGAGAACAACAGAGCAACCTCAACGTACGCAGTGCCTTCTGGCACGTGTTGGGCGATGCGCTGGCTTCAGTCGGTGTTATTATCGGCGCCATCATCATTATGCTGACCGGGTGGTTTATCGTTGACCCTATTATCAGTGTGCTCATCGGGTTCATCATCACCTTTGCCGCCTGGCGTATCCTGAAAGAGGGGTTTAAAGTGCTGCTAGAAGCGGTGCCGCACCAGATAGATGTTGAAAGGATGGCACAGGACTTGCAGAAAATACCCGGCGTGAAGGGCGTCCATGATGTGCATGTCTGGAGCATATCTCCGGAGCTGCACGCCATGAGCTGTCACGTGCTGGTTGATGATATGCGCATGAGCCAGGCACAGGAAATTCGTGAGCAGGTGGAAACGGTGCTGCGTCAGCGGTTCGATATCGAGCACAGTGCGCTACAGATGGAGTGCCAGGAATGCGCCGAGAATGACCTTTTCTGCTCGTTAAAGCCGTGTTCGCCGGATGAAGACCACGAACACCACGACTAGCCAGATATTTCTCTTGTCAAACCGCGCCAGATATTCTAAGATTAATACTCAATATGGAATGGTTGGTAAGCCTTTTTGTCCTGTTCGTCCTCCTGGTCAGCCTGTTTGCCGGTCTGAAAGAGGGTGCAGTCAGACATTTTTTTAATCTGGTGGCGGTGCTCATTGCCATTTACATAGCCGGATTGTCCTATTATTTAATTGCGGGACTGCTCTCATTTCTTCCCGGTGAGAACTGGGAAAACTTCATCGGCTTCTTCGTTGCCTTCGCCATCATCGTCGCTTTACTCCACCTCGCTTTTTTCCTGCCGCGGAGACTGATCAATAAAATCTGGAAGCGAGGGCTGATATACCGACTGCTCGGCGGTGCTCTGAACGCGGTCGATGCTGGTATAGGCCTGGTAGTATTTGCCCTGGTGCTAAATGCTTTCCCCATCTTCGATTGGCTGGCGCGCTGGGTGGCCGGCTCCAGTATCATGACTTCCCTGGTAAATATCTTCGGTTTTGTTCAGGTACTGCTGCCTGAAATATTCCGGGCCGCGGCTACCGTGGTTTAATAAATAGGATAAGGAGGTTGAAATTATATGACGGATAAATCATATCCCGTAACACTCATCGGTGAACTCGCTGTACCGCCGGCTAGGGGATGGTGGCTCATCAAATGGCTGCTGGCGATTCCGCACTACATTGTCCTGTTTTTTCTATATTTGGCCTTTATATTCGTGTGGATTATCGCCTTTTTCGCCATTCTCTTCACCGGCCGGTTCCCCAGAGGTTTATTCGATTTTAATGTTGGCGTGATAAGGTGGTCTTGGCGGGTGGGCTTTTATAGCTACGAGGCGCTGGGGACGGATAAATACCCTCCGTTTACGCTGAAATCAGTCGACTATCCGGCTGACCTGCAGGTGGAATACCCGGAGAAGCTATCGCGGGGACTGGTGCTGGTAAAGTGGTGGCTGCTGGCCATCCCGCATTACATCGTTGTCGCTTTCTTCCAGGGCTGGGGTGGGGAAAACGGTAGCCCTGGCTTGGCGCCTGTTCTTGCCATCTTTGCCGCAGTGGCATTGCTCTTTACCGGCAAGTATCCCGAAAGCATCTTCAAGCTGGTTATTGGCCTGAACCGTTGGTCATACCGGGTCTGCGCCTATGCAGCGCTGATGACTGACCAGTACCCGCCCTTTCGGCTCTGGGATGACTAAGAAGCTGGCTGGCAGTGGGGGCAGAAATACGTGCCGCGATTGCGCACCGGGATGCGCTGAATGGGGCGGTCGCAGTTAGGGCAGTTCTTATTGCGGCCGTGGGCAACCTTGAACTCAAAGTGGGCGGTTCCGGTCTCACCGCTGGGTCGATAGTAGCTCACGATGCTCGCGCCCTTATTGCCGATGGCGGCGCACAGCGTTTGCCGGATGGCACGGTGCAAACTTTCGATTTCTTCCAGCGTTAGGCTGGCCCCGGGCCTTAAAGGGTTGATTCTGGCGGCAAACAGGGCCTCATCGGCGTACATATTGCCGATGCCGGCAATGACGGACTGGTCGCAGAGGAGCGCCTTGATGGGCGCTTTTCGATTTCTCAGCCGCTGTGCCAGGACCTGCGGCGTGAAGTTCGCTTCCAGAGGCTCCGGCCCTAGATTCTTGGTGACCGTCCTCCAGTCCTTGACCAGCCAGACTCTGCCAAGCTTGCGTGGGTCGCGGAAAAAGATGTTTGTGCCTCCGTCCAGATGAAAGACAGCACGGGTGTATTGTGGCGGCGCAGAGGAATCATGGCTCAGCAGCAGTGAGCCGCTCATCTTCAGGTGAATGACCAGCAAGTCATCATCGGTCAGGTTAAAAACAAGGTATTTGCCGCGCCGGAAAAGGCCGGTGATTTGCTTTCCGTTCAGGCGGTGGCGGAATTCCTCTATCGATGGCGATTTTACTATGCCTTTCCAGAGTAGGGTAGCATCAGTGAATTTACGTCCCAGAATATGTGGGGCAAGCTCGTTTTTTATCGTTTCCACCTCGGGCAGTTCGGGCATGTTATTCCATTTCCCCCCAGTTCGGGCCCTGCTTGGTGTCCACCTTCAGCGGCACACTGAGCTGAATCGCTGAGGACATTAACTGCGGAACGAGCTTTTGCACCGTCTTCATCTCTTCATCCGGAACCTCGAGGACAAGCTCATCGTGTACCTGCAGCAGCATCCTGCTCTTCAAATGCTGTTTGTCCATCTCGCGGTCGAGGTTTATCATGGCCACTTTGATGATATCGGCCGAGGTTCCCTGCACCGGCATATTGATAGCCATGCGTTCTGCGGCTTCACGCACCTGGCGGTTGGACGAGTTGATTTCCGGGATGAAACGCCTTCTGCCCATAATGGTCTGAACGTAGCCGCTATCCCGGGCCTGCTTCTTGGTCGACTCAAGGTACTCCTTTACTTTAGGGTATTTGGCGAAGTAGGCGGCGATGAACTGGGCCGCTTCCTCTCGCGATAGTTCGGTGGCCTGCTCCAGCCCGTACTCGCTCATGCCGTAGATGACGCCGAAATTCACCGTCTTGGCCAGCCGGCGCATATCCGCGGTCACCTGTAACTTGTCCACATTGAAAAGCTGGGCGGCGGTGGCGGCATGAATGTCCTCGTCCTGCTGGAAAGCGCGTATGAGGTTCGGGTCATGGGAGAGGTGGGCCAGCGCCCGGAGGTCTATCTGCGAGTAGTCCCCGGAGAACAGGCAGCTTCCCTGCGGCGCGATGAAGGCACAGCGTATCTGCCTGCCCATCTCACCGCGGACGGGGATGTTCTGCAAATTTGGCTCGCTGGAGGAGAGCCGGCCGGTCGTCGTGCGGGTCTGGTTAAAGCTGGTATGCACCCGTCCGGTCTTGGCGTTGATCAGGCTGGGCAAGGCATCGATGTAGGTCGATTTCAGTTTCGATAGCTGCCGGTACTCCTGTATCAGTCCAATTATCTCATATTCTTTTAGCTCCTCCAGGACCGACGCCTCCGTGGAATATTTAGATTTGCCCCTCCGTGTGGTGGGAATCTGAAGCTCTTCGAACAGCACCTTGCCCAGCTGTTGCGGCGAGTTGATGTTGAACTCGTGGCCGGCAAGGGTGAATATCCGCTCCTCAAGGCTGGCAATCTGCTCACCGAGTTCCTGGGACATTGCCTGCAGCCGTTCCTTGTCGAGAACAATGCCGCTTCTCTCCATGCGGAGAAGCACCGGCACAAGAGGCATCTCAACCTCGGAAAAAAGCTGCCAAAGTCCCTGCCCTTTAAGTTCCTTGCCGAAGAAGTCCACCAGGCGACGGGTCATATCGGCATCGGCACAGGCGTAATCGGACACCTTCTCTATCTCAACATGAGACATGGGCAGCTGCTTGGCGCCGGTGCCGATAAGGTCGGTGATTGGGGTCATATCGATATTCAGCTTGCTGAAGGCGAGGGTTTTCAGACCGAGCGATTTCTCGCCCATCAGGTAAGCGGCGACCATGGTGTCGAAGGTAAGGTTGTTCACACTCACTCCAAGCTCGGCCAGCACGGTCATATCGTATTTGCTATTGTGGGCCAGCTTGGCCAGTTTTTTATCTTCCAGAACGGGCTTTAATCGGTCAATGACCTGCGGCCGGGGAAGCTGTGCCACCGATTGCAGGCTGGTATGCCCTACGGGTATGTAGAAGGCCTCGGCCGGTGCCGGGGAGAACGAAAGGCCGACCAGCTCGGCCTGCATCGGGTTCAGGCTGGTTGTCTCCGTATCAAAGGCAAATGACTTGGCCTCGGCCAGACGGTTTACCAAATCATCAAGGTCAGAAGGAGTATTGACGATACGGTAATTTCCGTGCGGCGGCCCGGTTTTCACTTCGGCTGGTACCTCAGAGGCCTTTTCCCCGGCTTCAATCTCAGGCAGTCTGTCGCGCAGCCTGACGAACTCAAGCTCGCGGAAAAGCTCGTTGACCGTCTCACGGTCATACTGGCCTGCCCGGCATTCGTCAAGGTTCAACGCCACCGGTGCCTCGGTAACAATACTGGCGAGTTTTTTGCTCTGGCGCGCTGATTCTTCGTGCTGACGCAATGTTTCCTGGAGCTTGGGGGGTGTTACCTCGTCGATATGTTGGTAAATATTTTCCACCGTACCGAACTGCTGAAGCAGCTTGACTCCCGTTTTTTCCCCCACGCCGGGGACGCCGGGGATATTATCCGTTGGGTCGCCCACCAGACCCTTGAGGTCGGCAATCTGCTCCGGTTTTACTCCGTACCGGTTGCTGACCGTCGGCTCGTCATAAAGGATGGTGTCGCTGAAAGACCGGCCCGGCTTCGGATAGAGCACCTTTACGTGAGGGGAAACCAGCTGCATGGTATCGGCATCACCGGTGACGATGATGGTGTCAATATCCCGCTGGCTGGCCTGGTGGCTCAATGTTCCCAGTATGTCGTCCGCTTCATAGCCGTCAAGCTCGAAGATGGGAATACTGAAGGCGTCGACTAACTGCTTTACCCGGTCTATCTGGCTGATAAGTTCGGGGGGGGCGGGGGGACGGTGTGCCTTGTACCGGTCGAAAAGCTGATGGCGGAAGGTGGGGCCTTTTTTATCAAAGGCGATGGCGTAATGCGTGGGCTTGAGCTCGTTAAGGGTCTTGAGCAGCATCTGGGTGAAGCCGTATACGGCGCTGACAATCTCACCGGTCTTGCTCACGGTCAATCGCACCGGAGACCGGCTTGTCTGGAAGGCGTGGTAGGCGCGGTGGATGATGGCGTTGCCATCGAATAGAATCAAGAGGGGCTTTTTCATAATTAAATTATAGCAGAGCAGGGGATGGGAAAGAAGGGAAAAGCAAAAAACTCAGCCCTCCTCGGTCGGCTTTGGTATCTCCTCGCCCTGATAGTGACGGCGGACGTAGCGGTAGATTTCAACGCCGGTGGCCGTCAACGGCCCGGCCAGCAAAAGTCCCCAGAAGCCGGCAATATAGGTACCCAAGACGAGCATGAAAATCATAGCGGCGGGGTGTATGCGCAGATAGCCTCCCTGAATTCGCGGCACCAGCAGGCTGTTCTCCAGTAGCTGGACCGCCAGAAAAAGAACGATAACCCAGATTACCTTATCCGGAGCCAGGGCCAGAGCTATTATGGCTACCACGGCACCGCTAATCCATGGGCCGAGCGTCGGGATGAGTTCCCCAATGCCGGCCAGAATCGCCAGCACCGGCGCAAACGGGATTTCCAGTATCAGCAGGCCGATAAAAGTGAGGTAAGCCACGATCATGCCGAGCATTAACTGGGCGCGGATATAGCGCCCGATGACCCTTTCTATCAGGCTGACCAGATTCCTGACGTGCTCTGAGACTCCGGGAGTAAAGGCGGAGTAAACGTGGATTTTCAATTTATCAGAATCCTTCAGGGCATAGAAGAGGAACAGCGGCAGTGCTGCCAAGCCAAGCACGAGGTTGAAAGTCTCCGGTACAAAGGAGACACCTTTGATCAGGGCATCTCGAATGGCGTTGCCCAGTGCTATGCCGGCTTCCAGAAGCGCTCTGTCTACCTCGCTGCGGACCTCCGGTGGAAACTGCTCCTTTAAGACTTCAAGCCAGTTGGTAATTTGATAAAGGCTTTTGCTGATGAAGTAGGGGGCACCCGTAGCCAGGTTCACCGAAGCATCGATAACGGCGGTAGCGATGACATATGAGAAAACGGCCAGAAGCACAAGGAGAATGAAGAAGACGATGAAGATGGACAGGATGCGTTTGAATCCCGGCCATTTTCCTGGTTTTGGGAATTTTAATTCCAGCCAGTTAATAATGGGAGCCAGCAGGTAGGCAAGCACCAGCCCGAGAGCAAACGGCAGGATAACCGTTCTCAGAAGGTAAAGGATCCAGAGAAATATGGCCATGCCGACCAACAGAACGACAAGTCGCCAGTGCCGGCTGAAGAAGTGAGTCATTACAGATACAGTTCTCCTACTAACTTACCCGAGATAAATTAAGGAAGCAGACAAATGTGAAGGCTGTGGAATCTGCTGGCTACTTGCTTGGTTTACCTCGGCCCAGCTTTTCTTCAACACGGTGTTCGGCGGCTGCAGCAGCTTCCTTGGCCTTTTCTGCGGTTTCTTTCGCCTTTTCTGCAGCAGTTTCAGCCTTTTCTTTCAGCATAGCCCGGGTTTCCCGCCCCGGTTTGGGTGCGTATAGAAAGCCAATTGCCACACCAACAACGGCACCCAGAAGAAATCCAAAAGCGAAACTGGCGCCAGTATCTTTTTCAGCCATCTCTACCTCCTTGTCTTCTTTTGGCGAAGCCACTGAACAAGCTAGCTGCTTGTCGCACACCCTGAACGAAAGCGGCCAGCTGTGCCAGCGGTCTTGATACCTCTTCCTCAACAGTAGCGGAAATATTTTCAACCCGTTTGACGGTTGACTTTGCTGAGTCCAGTATCGGCTTCAGCTTGCGGTACAGCATAATAGCCAGAATGCCAATGCAAATGGCCACGATGGTGACACCGAAGCCTAGGATTACTATCGCTAGGTCACGGAACCATTCCATACCCACCGGTTCTTACCTCCGTTGAAAACAGATTACCATAAATAGTGTAGCTGTATTGCCAAGCAATGTAAAGGGGTGTTCGGTCAAAAGTCGCGCAGCGGCGCGCTGGCAATGGGTTTGAGGAAGGAAGTATCGTTGTGCCGGGTGAGGATAAACTGCTCGTTCTGGTAGATAAAAATGGAAATGCCACAGGTATCCTGCCTTATCTTCCAGAAATGGCTGTTGTCCAAGCCCAGCAACGCGCAGATGATGACTTTATTCACCACGCGGTGGCTTACAATTGCCGTAGTGCCCGGGTGTTCTTTGATAACCTTATCGATAAATCGAATAACCCTTTTTCTGACATCATCTAAAGTCTCGCCGTCGAGCATGCTGACCTGCTCGGGATGCGTTACCCATGTGGCGTATAGCTCTCCGTATTTCTCTTTTACTTCTTCATGCGATAGTCCCTGCCACCTGCCGAAATTGAAGTCGATGAGGTCAGCTGCAACGTTTACCTTGAGCTCATGAAGCCTGGCTATCGCCCCGGCAGTCTGCCGCGCCCGCTGCAGTGGACTGGAGTAAATGGCTTCTATCGCTGCTGTGCTCAGGTATTCTGCCAGCAGTTCCGCCTGTTTTACGCCGGTTTTACTTAAGCCGATGTCAATCTGCCCCCGGAATACCTCGGCCACATTCCATTCCGTTTCACCGTGTCTGACGAGGATAATCTCGGTCATTTTTCCCCTGTCCTTGTTTTCCAGAGTTCCGGTTTGATGCCAGCTGATTCGAATGCATGCCGGATAGCGGCTGCCAGCTGTTTATCATCAGGTGACAGAAAGAGGTGGCTGGAGCAGCGGCAGTCACTGGAGCCAAAGCCGGGAATGGCCTCAAGCTGTGTGCCAAGTGTTCGGGCGACAGCGCATTCCGCCCTTGTTTCCGTTTCTCCAGCAGTGACTTCGATAACGGGCGTTTCTGCTAACAGGTAATCTATGTGCCAGTGTAATTTCTTGACCTTTCTGAAGTGCCGGTTAACTCTGGCTTCGATCCCGCCCAGAGCTGAGCCCACATAAACGTAGTAGCCAGCGGGGAAGTGAGTTGGAGGGTGATTGCCGATGGAAATCATCCGCGGTTCGGGAAGGCGCATGATGAGTGCGTAGGTACCTTTCACTTATGGCTTTTCCACCTTCTCAACTTCTATGGTGCATTCGGTTACCAGTGCGGCGAAAGCGCCGATGGCGGCCAGCAATGGAGCTACCATAATGCCCAATGCTGCGGCTGGAGCACCGATGGATAGAGGAATCTCGATGACGGTCTTGCCTTCGTGAAGAAGGCGCACCCTTCTGATATTGCCTTGATGGAGCAGCTGCTTCACCTTCTCCACGAGCTCGCTTCCGGAAACATGGAATCTCTCCGTATCTACCATGGTCCGCCCCCTGAACCTACTGCATATTAGATAAGATGTGCGAAATGTGTCAAGGGAGCGGCTGAAAAAACCTTTCGATGAAACATTTTTCGTGATATACTTTAGGGCAAAGTGAGGGGGATATATTGAAAGGTAAGGACCTGCTTTCTATAGCTGACCTGAACAGCGAGGACATACCGTTGCTTATCTCCCGCGCCGTGGAGATGAAGAATGAAGGCTGGACCACTTCCCTCAGCGAGAAAGTGCTGGCGCTGGTGTTTGAAAAGCCATCGTTGCGGACACGGGTGAGCTTTGAAATAGCCATGAGGCAGCTGGGCGGGTATGCCATCTACCTGTCTCCCGCTGAGGTCGGCCTGGGGAAACGGGAGTCAGTAGCGGACGTGGCCCGGGTTCTATCCCGCTACGTGAATGCCATTGCCGCCCGCACCTTTTCACATCAAACTCTGGAGGTGCTGGCGCGGTATGCGGACGTGCCGGTAATCAATGCCCTGTCCGACATCGAGCATCCCTGCCAGGCCCTGGCCGACCTGCTCACCATTTATGAGAAGAAGGGCGAACTTGAAGGGTTGACTCTGGCCTACGTGGGCGATGGCAACAACGTAGCGCACAGCCTCATGCTGGCCTCGGCAAGGGTCGGCATCCGTTTCCGGATTGCCTCACCGATTGGCTATAAAGTCCGTGATGACTTGCTGGAACTGGCGCGGAGCTATGCCATGGATAGTGGCGCTGAAATAATGTGCACCGAGGACCCGCGTCAGGCGGTGCGTGAAGCGGACGTCGTTTATACCGATGTCTGGACCAGTATGGGACAGGAAGCGGAAAGCGAAAAGCGGCGTAAGGCGTTCGCCAGATACCAGATAAATGGCGAGCTTTTATCGCTGGCAGAGGAAGATGCCATACTGATGCACCCGCTGCCTGCCCATCACGGGGAAGAGGTGGCAGAGGGCATTCTCAACAGTCCTCAGTCAGTAGCCTTTGACCAGGCCGAGAACCGGATGCATCTGCAGAAAGCGTTGCTTGCCGATATGCTTGGTGGCCTTGAGATACCACTGATGAATTACGAGTAAGGGGGATGGAATGCATACGATGAAGATAATCGTTAATCGTGGCTGGTATCCGACACTGATAACCGTGCTGGCGGTGCTTGGCGTTATCTATAAGTGGCCGGTTGAGTGGGTGGCGCCAGCGCTTATCTTTATTCTGGCCCTCGGACTCGTGGTAACAGGGATCAAGGCCAGGGAGCGGCAACTGGAACGCGCCGCGTTCAGGCTGCGGCAGCTGGCCGAATACTTTCATCGCCGTTTTATGGGAGACTCAACGCTGTCCATCTTTATCATTATCGACAGCCTTTTCAATATCGATAATCCGAAACTATGGGACTGGGCAAGAGCCTGTGATATGTCACAGCGCATTTTCAATAGCTGGTGTACCAGCTTCATCGACCGCATGGAAAGCGATATTGGCGTTACCAAACTGGCCGATTATCTGTCTACGTACCTCAATGAGCTGTGGCAGATAACCAGTCATTATTCCGACTTCGTGGAGCAGTTTTATGAAATTGCCGCGAAGGTGGAAATCCCTAAGGAGACGATTGACCAGTACCACAAATTCGTTATGGAATATAATGCCTTTGCCCAGAACTTTCGCGAACATATCACCGAATTGAAGAGCATCGCCCGAACTGGCATTGAACCTCCGAGTGTGAAAATGGCCAAGGAAGTCGTCAAGGTGGGGTAAAGAGCGTGGCGGCAGCAAAGCCAATCGTGGCCATTGTGGGTCGGCAGAATGTGGGCAAGTCCACGCTGCTCAACAAGGCAGTGGGAAGGCGTCTGGCGATTGTTGAGAACCTGCCGGGCACAACCCGGGACCGGGTCATCGCTTCCGTATCCTGGCGTGATGTTGAATTTACCGTTGTCGATACCGGTGGTCTGGAATTTGACGTTCGTTCTACCGTTGCCCGTGGTGTCCAGGAGCAGATAGAGGCGGCGATTGCCGGAGCGGACGTGATCCTCTTTCTGGTGGATGTAAAGAGCGGGGCGATTGCTGACGATATGGAGATGGCAGATAAATTGCGCCGGGTGAAAAAGCCGGTGCTGCTGGTGGCCAACAAGGCGGACAACGATAAACTGGAATCCGGGGCCGCCGAGTTTTACCAGCTGGGATTGGGGGAGCCTCTCGCCATCAGCGCCTACCACGGACGTGGCATTGCTGAACTTCTTGACCGAATAATCAATCTGCTACCGACGCCGGTGCCGACTGTAGCGAAGCCGGAGCTCATGAAGGTAGCCATTGTCGGTCGACCCAACGTGGGCAAGTCAATGCTGCTCAATGCTCTTGTCGGCGAAAAGAGGGCTATAGTCGATGATGCCCCGGGAACAACCCGTGATGCCACTGATACGGTAGTTGACTTTGAAGGGCAAAATGTGTTACTTATTGATACAGCCGGTATACGGAAACGGGGGCGGATCGGGAGGGGAGTGGAACGGTATAGTGTGATCCGTGCTCTGCGGGCTATTGACCGGGCGGATATAGTCTTGCTGGTGCTGGATGCTATGGAGATGGTAACCGCTCAGGATATGCATGTCGCGGGCTATATACAGCAGGCGACCAAAGGGGTGGTGGTGGTGGTCAACAAATGGGACCTGGTGGAAAAGGGCAACGCGGGAGAATGGGACCGGCATCTTAAAAGTCAGCTGAAGTTTATAGCCTATGCGCCAGTCGTCTATGCCTCGGCGAAGTACGGAGAAGGCGTGGACCGGGTAATACCGGAAGCGCGTCAGGTCTATCAGCAGAGATTGCAGAGATTGGCAACGGCCGAGGTCAACGATGTCATTCAGCAGGCGGTAGCAGCCCACGTGTTGCCGCGCAAAGGCCGCAAGCGGCTGAAAATTTTCTACGCTACTCAGGCGGAGATAAATCCACCAACCTTCGTTTTCTTCGTCAACGATGCCAGACTGGTGCACTTCTCGTATCACCGTTATCTGGAGAGCAAACTGCGCCAGGCCTTTGGTTTTACCGGGACACCGCTTCGTTTGATCTTCAGGACAAGGGGGAAAGAGCCATGATTGCTGCTAAATTCGTTACCGTAGCTCTCGTCGGTTATTTTTTTGGTGCAATTCCCTTCGGCGTAATGATAGCGCGGCGAAGCGCCAAAGTGGATGTTACCAGTTTTGGTAGCGGTAAGACCGGTGCTACCAACGTATTACGGGTAGCCGGGAAGAAAGCTGCGAGTGCGGTGGTCGTTCTTGATGTGCTAAAGGGATTTCTCCCGGTGGTGTTTGCGGCTCTGATTTTCGATGGCGAATACGTGCTGGCCGGTGGCTCGAGTCCGTGGTGGCTTTCTCGAAGCGCCCAGGTGCTGGCGGCGCTGGCAGCGGTTTCCGGTCACAAGTGGTCGATTTTTCTTCGCTTCAGGGGGGGCAGAGGTGTGGCGCCCTTTTTTGGCGGCTTGTTCGGTCTCTGTCCGGCGGCAGCACTTTTCGGCGGAGAGATATTATTTCTGGGCGCATGCCTGACCAGATACGCATCGCTCGGTTCAATATCAGGGGCGGTGGCTGCTTATGCCATACTGATTCCCCTTACCATACTTAACGGGTTTCCCGTGGAATACCTGGTTTATGCACTGGTCGGCGCCGTATTCATTATCGTCGTTCATCGCGATAATATCGGCCGGCTGCTGGCGGGCACGGAGCGCCGCATCGGGGAACGGGTCAATCTGTGAAATCCGTTAATTTCGGACTCTTAAAGCAAGGCCTTCCTAAATATCCGAAATTGAGTTAAAATAAGATATGCTCAAAGTAAGCATCATCGGCACCACTATCTGGGGCATTACTTTGGCGGTCATTCTGGCGGAAAAAGGGATAGACGTCAGTTTATGGGCTCGCACCAAAAGGGAAGCCGATGAGCTACAGAATGTTGGCCCCGAACCGGACGAAACACTAGAAGTTACTTTCCCGGCCAATGTTATCATCACCCACGAGATGGAGGCAGCCCTTGACGAGGCCAAGGCGGTAATTCTGGTGGTGCCATCCCAGTCAATGCGGCAGAATACCAAGCTGATAGCCAGTCATGTTAAGAAGTCAATGCTAGTGGTCAGTGCTGCCAAGGGACTGGAGATTGGCTCCGGCAAGCGTATGTCACAGGTAATTGCCGAAGAGATAAACCCCCGTTTTCACGCCAATATCTGCGTGATCTCGGGTCCTAACCTGGCCAGAGAGATTTTACGCGGTCTGCCGGCAGCTACAGTGGCTGCGGCCGAAGACGCTGCCGTGGCAAGGCAGGCGCAGAGAATACTCACTACTCCGAATCTCTGCGTTTTCACCAATACGGACGTTGTCGGAGTGGAGCTGGGGGGCTCGCTCAAGAATATTATCGCCCTCGGTGCCGGTATTGCCGACGGACTGGGTTACGGCGATAATGCCAAGGCCGCTTTTATGACGCGGGGTCTGACGGAGATTACAGCGCTTGGTGTTGCCATGGGGGCGAACCCACTTACTTTCTCCGGACTTGCCGGGCTGGGCGATGTTATCACCACCTGCGCCAGCCCGTTGAGCCGCAACCACTATGTTGGCGTGGAATTGACCAAAGGTCGCTCGGTGACAGAAATCGTGAGCACCATGAGCGGCGTTGCCGAAGGAGTGACGACAACACTGGTGGCCCGAAATCTGGCCCATAACCTCGGGCTGGAAATGCCGATTACGGAAAAAATATATCGGGTGCTTTACGAAAACGCTGACACGCGTGATGTGGCGGCGGAAATGATGGGTGGCAACGTGCACCACGAGTTATCCGGGAGACGCTGGCGGCTGTTTTCTCTATTCAAACGTAGTAAACAACCGCAGAAAAGCAGGTAAACACATCACTGCAAATGCCTGGCTCTGGGTCAGGAATCACGCCTTTTCTTATCTTTATTTGCCTGTTTCAGGCTATCCGCCAGTTCCTCGAAAAGCTTGCGCTGCTCCTTGGTCAGCGATTCCGGAGTAACCACCAGCAACCTTACAATCTGGTCGCCGCGTCCGTTCCGTCGCAGGTGAGCGGTGCCTTTGTTCTTCAGGTGGAACTCCCTTCCTGTCTGGCTTCCGGAAGGGATGTTGATTTTTTCCTTGCCGTAAAGAGTGGGTATTTCGACTTCGCTGCCGAGTGCCGCCTGGGCGAAGTTTATCGGCAGCTCGTAGATGATATCATCGCCATCTCTGACAAAAAGTTCGTGCTCCAGTACATTGATGGTTACATAAAGGTCGCCAGAAGAGCCGCCTCTCCATCCCACATCTCCATCGCCGCTGAGGCGTATCTGGGTGCCGTCCGGTATGCCGGCCGGAATCCTGACTGAGATGCGTCTTTTCTGCTTTTCCCGAGCGTTTCCCTTGCACTGCGGACAGGGCTCGGATATGACCTGTCCCTCGCCCTGGCACCGGTTGCAGACGGTGGTGTTGATGAAGCTGCCGAAGAGGCTGCGCTGGACTTTTCGCACCTGTCCAGTGCCATTGCAGTTCGGACAGCGTACCGGTTCACTGCCTGGCTTGGCACCGGTGCCGCGGCAGGTGGCACATAGCTCGGTGCGTTTTATTTCGATTTCCTTCTCACACCCAAAGGCAGCTTCCTCAAGCGTTATGGTGGTTTCGTACTGCAGGTCGGCGCCTCGCTGTGGTGCGTGGCGGGTGGCATATCTCATGCCGCTGAAGAAGGTGTCAAAGATATCACCAAAGCCACCGAAGTCAAAGCCCTCAAAGCCACGGGTAAAAATACCATCGGTATCAATGTGGCCGAAGTGGTCATAGCGGGTGCGTTTGTCGGGGTCGGAAAGTACCTCAAAGGCCTCGTTTATTTCCTTGAACTTCGCTTCCGCCCCGTCATCGCGGTTGCGGTCAGGATGGTACTTAAAGGCAAGCCGGCGGAACGCCTTCCTGATATCCTCCGCGGAGGCATCCCTCGGTATGCCCAGAACTTCATAATAATCTCGTTTCGTTGCCATATCTCAATGCCTGTATCAAACGGTTAGAATCACCGTTCTAATTATCTTCCACGCATAATTTCTCTACTATGATACTAACAAGACGGCTGTCCACTGTCAAGGAAAAAGCGACAAAACTAGGTTGACCAATATAGAACATATGTGCTAAATTTTATTGCTTGATTTGGTACTGGGCCAAAGGGCTAGAGTGAACAAACATGGGCGCAATGGAAGCCGGTTATCCCTGTAAAGATTCTTTAAAAAATGAATACGATTTACCGCCGGAATTCTGCCATTACAAAGACGAGGGGTGTGATCTGGCCTCTTCCTGTCTCAATTGTCCCTTTGCCCAGTGCGTCTATGAGCAGCCCGGCGGAAGGAAGCGCTGGCTGAAAAGGATGCGGAATCGGGAGATGGTCAGGCTTTTCACCAGAGAAGGTAAGGAAATAAAGGAACTGGCTTTGATGTTTGGCGTAAGTACCAGGACGGTACAGAGGGCACTCGGCAAAACACCGATAAAAGGAGACCGCGTAGAAGATGAATGAGACGCTTTCCATGCAACTGGCAAAGCTGGACCTTGACCGTACCAAGAATTACAAAGAGCTTCTGGATTTCTATTACGGGCAGCAGTGGGCGAGCCGGGAGAGAAGAGGGGAAAGGCGTCTCGTTTTCAACTACGCCAAAGTATTTATCGATAAGATTACCTCATACCTGATGTCGGGCGTACACTTCGCCGTCGATGCGGCGGACGATTCAGAAGAGGCGAGAGATAAAGCCAGGCGGGCGGAGGAAGCCCTGTACGAGGTCTATGATGAAAATAACCTAGAGCAGCTTGACCTGGAGACGGAGATAGACTGCTCCATACTCGGCGATGCCTGCTACAAGGTCATATGGGATACGGCGGAAAAGAAGGTCAGGATAACCGCTCCTGATGTCCAGGGTATTTATGCCTGGTGGCTGGGGGATGATACCTCAAGGATATGGCGCGTCGCTTCCAGATACATATTATCTTCGGAAGAAGCGGAGTTTCTCTATCTGATAAAGCCCAGGAACAAAAAGGCCACCGTGGTTGAGGTATGGACAGCGCAGGACTTTGAGCTGTATCTGAACAACGTATTGATAGAGCAGAAACCTAATCCATATGGTTTTATTCCTTTTGTTATCTATCCAAATCTACGTGAGCCCAAGAAATTCTGGGGCGTTTCCGACCTGCCCCAGATTATGGAATCGCAGCGTGAGCTGAACCGGGCGATGAGCCAGCTATCACGGATACTGGAACTGTCCGGCAATCCCATCGCCGTCCTGGAGAATGTGGAGGAGTCCGAGGATATCGCTATAAGACCCGGGGCGGTGTGGAATATACCGGAGGACGCCAAGGCCTACCTGCTCGACCTGCTTCAGGGCGGCGGCGTTAATCTGCATATAAATTATATTGACTTGCTATATCGTACCCTGCATGATATTTCCGAATCGCCCCGTTCTGCTTTCGGGGGTACGGAGAGGGACCTGTCCGGGGTGGCCCTTGAGATTGAGCTTCACCCGTTGCTGCAAAAGATACGGCGCAAGCGAATCATCCGCACCGCGGCCTATAACCGCCGGAATGAAATGATCCTCAGGTTGCTGGAAAAGTATCGTGGTGCGGACTTCGGCAGAAACCATCTGCTGGTGGTATGGAACCCAGTCCTGCCTCAGGATATAAGCCGTCAGGTAAATAACGAACAGGTACTCGTCCAGAATGGCATTCATTCCCGAAGGCGTGCCATGGATATGCTGGGGGTCAGAGACCCGGATAATGAGTTCGAGAGATGGCTTGAAGAGAGGGAGACCATCCTCAAAATGAATCGACAGCTTAACGCCAGGCCGGTGAGCCAAGAAAAGAGGGAGAGGGTTGTAGCGGCTCAGGCGGAAGGCGTTGAGGAATAATCAGCAGGAGGCATAACAGTGGCTGATGAAGAAAAAGAACCGACAGATGAGCTTGAGGTACTTCGAGAGGAGCTTGAAGGCCTGAAGCAGGAAAAAGAGGCGCTCAATGGCAGGCTCGAGGCCAGAGAGGCTGCTATTGGCGAGCTTCAGGCGGCGCTTGCTGCTAGGGACGCCGAGATTGCCGGGCTAAAGCGGAACCTGGCCGAATCGGAGCAGAAGATGGCCGAAATCAATGACCTGCTGGCGCAGGCTGTGGCCAGCTACAGGGAACTGATGGTGGCGGCGCACCCGGAGATACCGCCCGAGTTCATAACCGGCGATTCGGTCGAATCGGTGGATGAATCCTTGCAGAATGCCCGGATCCTAGTCGATAAGGTAAAACAGGGAATCGAAGCGGAAACCTCGAGGACCAGAGTGCCGGCCGGAGCGCCACAGCGAGCACCGCTTGACCTGTCCGTTCTGTCTCCGCGGGAGAAAATTCAGTACGCAATAGGAGGTAAAAGATAAATGGCTTTAACACTTGCAGAAGCGAGCAAATTGTCCAACGATATGCTGCTCCAGGGGGTGGTGGAAACCATAATTAAGGAATCACCCATACTGCAGCAGATGCCCTTCATTGAAATTGTGGGCAACGGGCTGACCTATAACCAGGAGAAAACGCTGCCCGGCGTCGATTTTTACGACGTCGGCGATACGTGGGCGGAGTCCACGCCCACCTTCGAACAGAAGACGGCCAACCTGAAAATTATGGGCGGAGATGCTGATGTGGATAACTTTCTCAAGACAACCCGGAGCAACATCCAGGACCTTGAGGCAGCGGTGGTGGAGCTAAAGGCCAAGGCGGTCAAGGATAAATTCGAGGAGATTTTCATCTACGGCGATAGCTCAGGAGGCTCAAAGCAGTTTGATGGCCTCAGATTGCTGATAGACACCACCACGGCCAGCGACCAGGTCATTGCCGCCGGGGCTACCGGGGCGACACTGACACTCTCCATGCTCGATGAGCTCATCGATGCCGTCAAAGGCGGCAAGCCGGACATGCTCATTATGAGCCGTCGCTCACGGCGCAAAATCAACGCACTGGTCAGGGCCAGCGGCGGCCTGGTGGACAGCGACCGTGACCAGTGGGGCAACTTCGTCCAGCTCTGGGATGGCATTCCCATCGGCGTCAACGACTGGATTCTGGATACCCACGCGGTGAGCGGTGGTGTGGAGACCGGCACCACGGGTGGCGACTGCTCCACCATTTACGCAGTCCAGTTCGGCGAGTGGGCACTCTGCGGCCTGACTGTTCCGATCGGCTCTATGGAGAGCAAGGACGCCACCCGCACCAGGGTCAAGTGGTACGTCTCAATGGCGCTGTTCAGCTCAGTCAAGGCAGCGGCGCTGATAGGAGTGAAAGATTAAAAAAGCAGCGGGGGAGGGGACTACCCTCCCCCTCGAGGAGGTGAAAGATGGTACTTGCTGTAATCGAGCACACGGAATATCCCTTTTCCAAAGGAGACCTAACTTCAGATGGCATCCAGTGGTCGGTGGAGGTGGACACAACGGCTCCGGACACCGATGTTGAGGTGGAAAGTATCACCGTCAGGCCGCCGGCGCTGGGTGGGGTCATCGAGGTCGAGTTCGGCCTCACGGCGGCCTTCCGGGCGGTGTCTTCGGCCACGGCTGACCTCACCTATAAGTGGCAGGCTAGAAACCGGGGTGGCACCTGGGTAGACCTGCACAGCGCCGTGGTCAAGACCGATATCGGCACCAGCTACGTTGAAGAAACACGGAGCGGCCGCTTCCAGACGGTCAGCAATTTCGATTCCCTGCCTTTTGAGGTCAGGCTGGTAATCCAGTGCAATGAGGCCAACGAAGGCCGGGCCAAGGTAAAAAATTCCAGCTACGTCAGAGTAAAATACGCCGCGTCGTGAGGTTGGAAGTGAACATTGTCTTTGACTCAAGCTTGGCGCTTTACCTCCCCCTGCACCAGCTGGACGGCGCTTCATTCATGTCGGCGGATGCCTATGGCCATGCCTGCTCGGTGGCCGGCGCCCTGTGGCGGCCAAAGGGGCGCTATTTCGACGGTACGGATGACAGGATAAGCTGTGGCGACTCCCCCGCGCTCTCACCGGCAGATGCCCTTACCTGGGAATGCTGGATGCGCTGCCAGCAGGAATTCAGCGAATTTGTTGATAACTCTACGGTGTGTCGCAAGGAGGGTGAATATACCCTTGATATCGAGGCCGGGTCTGACCGCCTTTCCGGTTTTGTGAACGCTGGGGGTGGTTGGAACTGTACCTATATCAATGATAGTGAGATGGGAGCCCAGGTCTGGCACCATGTCTGCTATACCTATGACGGCAACGCCATCAGAATCTTCCTGAATGGCGAACTCGTCCGGCAGCAGTCGAAAACGGGCACCATAAACGCCACCTCAAATGAATTATGGCTCGGTTGTACTGGCGGCAGCGGGCGGTGGTGGTATGGCTTTCTCGGTGAGGTAAGGCTGTACCGGCGGGCGCTGGTACTGCCTGAAATCCAGCACAACTATATGGCAACGAAATGGAGGTACCGATGAAGTATCGCGTAAGAATTGATTTGAGCTTTGACAGTCAGGCTGATGCAGAGTCGCTTATGGACTATGCCCGGGAAACAAGCGGCAAAGCCGTCAGCATCAATGAGGGCCGGGCTGATGAGGAGATTTCCTTCTGCGACCTTGAAATATGCCGCCATGATGAAGGTTTGCCCTGCACTAGGCTGGAAAGATTAGAGGTCAGAAAGACCGCTATCTAAACAAGAAGAAAGCCGAAGGGGGTGAGGCAACTATGAATCTAACTGATATGAGGGCCATCGTCCGGCGCGATCTCCATGACGAGGACGCCAGTAACTACCGCTGGGACGATGATGATCTGGACCGGCATATCGCCCGGGCAGTCAAAGAGTTATCGGAACGGCTGCCCTACGAGCAAAAGGCGACCAAAGCTACCGCCTCGGGCTCGCGGGAGCTGGATATAGCAAATCTTTCCGATAGAGTAGCGGTGATGGCGGTTGAGTATCCGGTAGACCAATTTCCAAGGCGTTACCAGAGGTTTTCGCTGTGGGGGGATACCCTGACCATTTTGAGCGAGGAGATACCGGATGGCTCGGATGCCTATGTGTACTAGGCAAGCTGCACACCCTTGACGCACCGGGTGAATGTCGGCGGGGGCACGACGCCCCGAGAGTTTCTTGGCTGGGGTCGGGAAAGGCTGAACTTTTTCCGGCAGGAATTGAGGCGCCTGGGCAGGAGAAACCGCGTCAGGCTCAGCAGACTGTACCAGCCATACTACCCCGCAGTCTCCAAGGCGACCGATTATGGCCCCTGAGGCGAGGCAGCCATGACGAAGCGAACCAAAGATGGTTTACCTTGCGAAGCATTTGCCATGGTCGGTGACCCGGGGCGCCCGGACACCTGGCGTCTGCCGCACCACAGGAGAAGTATTGGCCGGGTGCTCAAAGGCCTGCTGGATATCGAGCAGACCGTCGATTGGAATCAAGCTGCGGATGCCGTGAGTGCCCTGTCCCCGTTAAATCGGAGTAAAAGGGTGCCAGCCAGCCCGGAGGAGATACTCGGGGCAGCCCGGCATCTCGCCGCACATTATCGAAAGGGAAATAAGCCGCTGCCAGATATCCTGGCGGCACTGGTGTGAGAGAAAAATGCGCAACCTGACATCGACATTGCTGGCGGCCCAGAAAGAGGCTACCGTAATCCCCTATGTTAAAATAGAAGCCAGGAACAAAATTGCCGGCGTGGTGAGGCTTGACTGGAACAGGCTGTACACCGGCGCCGAGGCTGATTATTACCATGCCGTGACCATCCCTGACGATGGCTCTATCATTCGTGTCAGGGTAACCCCGCCGGGCGATTCGCGCAAGCTCTACCGCCAGAGAGTGCCTGCCCCTGGTCCTTCAAGTGACTTCAGCCAGTGGACATATACCAACCAGGTGAATGCCGCCGCCGTCGCCTGTGCTGCGTTGGGGGCGGAAGTTTCCATCTTCTGGACAGATGGCGTTAACCGTAAAATCCAGCGCATAAAAAGCACCGATAACGGCGTTAGCTGGGGAAGTCCCGAGGTCATCGACTATAGCCCGACGACCAACATCGGTGGCCTGGCGGCGGCCTACAAACCGAACGGCGACCTGGCCATATTCTTTGCTGACCAGGCGACGATGTACTTGAAGAAGAACATCGTCGGCCAGTGGCAGCAGCGCACCGCCTGGGATAAAAGCACCGGTGACCTGTCCGGTATCGCCGCCGTCTATGAGAACGACTGGAACCTGCTCGTTACCGGCCGGGATACAGCGGGCAATTTTAAACTTTGGTCGCTCATCTACGGAGATGGCGGCGATGTCTCTGCCGGAAACTGGTCGCCGTTGAAGGAGCTGGCCTCGGCGCCATCGGGCGGCGAATTTGAGTACCTTCAGCCATTCTTGGATAAGCCGGATATCTACCGGGGCTTCTTTGTGGAAAAATTCTCCGGCAGCCAGACGTACCATCGTCCTTTCTGGTCGCACACGGTTCTGGATACCAGCTTTCTGGATAACCTGTGGCGGGAGCCGGTACCTTTCCAGTTGTCATCGGAATACGGCCTGGCGATAGCGCACCACGGAGATTATTGCTGGCTTTCCTGCCCATCGGGGGTGTGGCGTGCTGAAGCAACCGTGCAGAGCCTTGACCTGACCGGTGACGTGCTGGCGGTGCGGCAGGAAGCCGGGGAGACATCGGGCAGACTCACTGTGGAACTGAGAAACGATGCCGGGCAGTACGCCTCGCCGGGACAGGGAATGCTCTCCGTCCTTGATATCGGCTGCCAGCTGGACTTCAGCCCCGGTTACCGGACGGGAAATGGCGATGAGGTAAGTGCCGGGCAGCATTTTTGTTTGGAGGGATATGAGCACACCAGTGCCGGTGGCACGGCCAGTTTGATACTCCAGGCCCGGGATGGCTGGGGGCCCATCGCCGACTGGCGGGCTAGGCACCAGTTCCGCTGGAACAAGGATGCGGAGGAGATGAGCATCAGGGACATACTGGCCTTCGTTCTGGCCCGGGCCGGGCTGAAGTTGGCGGTCAAATCACAGTCAGCGGTCATCGCCGGTTTCTATCCCGATTTTACCATCAGCTCCGGCAACCTGGGAGAAACCGTTATCCAGAAACTGCTCTCCTTTGTTCCTGACCGATTATTTATCGAAGGCGAGACGGCTTATCTGGTAAATCCCCAGTCATCGGACAGCCCGGCGTACAGCTATGGTGAGGAGCACCCGATTCTGGAAGGGAGATATTGTCGAAGGGGCTGGCAGCTCAACCATGTCCAGGTGGAGGGCTACGACACAGGCAGTGACGAGATGATAGTGGTGGACCGCTTTGATTGGGATGAGATAGACCGACTATACGATAGAATCAGGCAGCTGGAAGATAGAAACATTGACACGGTGGCTGGAGCACAGGAACGTGGTGATGCTTACCTCAGGCACGCGGAGATAGAATCGGCCAGCGGCACGATGCTAGTGCCCGTCAATTGCGGTCAGCAGCTCTACGACGTCATAGATATCACGGACAGCCGTGCCGGGCTTGATGCGTCAAAACGGCGGGTGCTTGGCTTTGTTCTCGTTTACAGCCCTCGTCGTGGGGAATATCGCCAGCGTTTGCAGCTGGGGGCAGTTTGATCAGGAGCGAGGAAGGAGAGGCACATTGAGCTTGAAAAAAGGGGTCTTGCAGAGCTTCGATTCCGGTAACTACACGGCAACCGTGCAGCTGGCGGGCAGCCACAAAGTCTACCTGGAGGACGTGGCCGTGGCCCGCAACCTCCAGACCGGTGAAATAACCGCCGGAAGGAAAGTGGCGGTCATCTTCTTCGACGAACATAATCCCAAAGAGGCGGTAGTAGTTGCGGTCTATACTTAGCCTGCGCCGAAGATATCGTGGCCGGCGCTAACCTGCTGTCTGCTTCGCACACATCCCGGAGGATACTTACCCTTTACTGGTGGCGGTGCGGCTGGCTTCTCTGGAGGTTGCATTTCCTCAGTGAGCGGTTTCCTGTGCTCCAGAGCCTCCACAATACGCTCCAGCGCCTTGTTCTGCTCGGCGGCACCGCGCTTTAGCTCGTGAGACGCTTCCGCCAGCCCCTGGATGGCGCTGGTGTGGCTCCTCAGGTGCTCGGCATATTCTGCCATGGCGATGGCGAAGCTGCTCAGTGCTTCCTGCGTCTGCGCCATCACCTTCTCGGTGCCGTCCATACGCTGGGCCAGCGTTTCGGTATCACGCATTGTTTCTTTGATAACCGGCGCAAATAGGCCGCGATGTATTTTCTGTCCGCCGCGGCTGATGTCATTGGCGTAGAGATAGAGGGCGAACAGTGACAGAGCAATGATAACGAACATCAGTCCCTGCTGGCTCTGCAGGAAGAGGAAAGGGAAGCCCAGCAAGGGGACCTGGTGGCTTACCGTGCCGCGCAGGTCGTTGGCGCGAACTGTGAACGGGTCTTCACCGGCGTTATCGCCTTTGGTGCGCCAGGCAATGCCATATTGCGTATCGCGTACCTCAATCACCCGGTGGGCGACAACCGGCGGATAATTATAGAAATCCTGGATTGCTGGTGGGACGTTATAAACGATGATATCACCGACTTTTACCTCCTCCGGTTCCTTGTCTTTGATCAGGATGAGGTTGCCGGCGTGGAGTTCCGGCTCCATGCTGGTGCCGAAAACGGGCATAAACGGCATGGCGCCGCGGACCGCCAAAAAGGCAGCAAGGATTATCGCCACCACGGTGATGAGCGTGATGGCCCGCTTGAAGCGGAATGTTCTTGTCAGGATAATATTGATAAATTCCCTTATCATTCTGCTTTAACTGTAACATAGGGACATAAAGATTGGCGTAAAAAACATAAAGATTTTATAAAGGTTCCATTAAACTTTTGTAAACAAATGGGGGGTTAAACCTATCGCTGCTCAGCCTCGCAATACAGCTCCGGAGTTACCGCCCATCCCGTCTCCCATTCCGAAACTTCGCGGGAAAATAGCTGGTAGGTGCCGCCGGTAACCGAAAGCGTATAGCTGCCGCCGCTTATCCCCACCAAGTTGAAGGTGACAGTGCCATTCTGCAGGTTCATAATCTGGTAGTCCGGTGTTTCCCCGGCCTCTTCTGAGCTTTCCAGGTACAGATACATACTGAGACTGTCGTATGCCTTAAGCAAGGCGTCGGTATTGGTCAGATAGACCCTTACCTGGAGGTTGCCGGTATAGTTGGAGTCTACGTCAATCTCAAAAAGGTCACCGGTTGGTGTGTTGCCATTGAGCTCGGGGGCGTCAAAATTGACGTTGGTGTAGACCTGGGTGCACAGTGAATCTTTGCCAACTCCCGCCTCTCTTATGCCAATGCCTGTCTGCAAATTATCAATCTCATTCCAGTTCCAGGAGCTGCCACTCTGGGGGTTATCGATCCACTGATTCGAATAGATTGCGTAGCTGGTGGTCAGGTTTTCCGTGGCGCCATTGTGCTCAAAGCCATTGGTCTTGATGTGGATGTAAGCTGAATCCTGGTCGGCGCTAAGGGCAGCGCGCGCTACCATGAAGACCTCAACGTACTGGATATCCCCGCCGACCGTCTGCGTGGAGTGATTGGCGGTATTATATAAATCCTCTTCCCAGGCATTTGATGGGGTGTAAACGTAAGTGGTGTCATTATCAGAGGTGGTCTCGTCTACCTTAGCCCAGTGTTCTCCAGAATCTGGATACTGGCTTTTGATTTCGGTCTCGTCACCGGCACCGACAGGTCTGAAAATAATGTCTTCGTTCACCGTCGTTAACACATCATCCCAGTCCGGTTGGCTTGGTGTGGCATTAACGGTGGCAATATCCCCGGTCGGTGTTGACGTGCCGATTGTTCCAAAAGCCGTGGTGTAGGTATAGGCGTACATCCCGCCGCTGACGAGGAGGATGACTAGCAAAGCGATCAGCAGATAGAATTTCTTTTCCACTTTTATTTGCTTCCACGCGATTTTTGTTCAGCTCCGTAAGAAGTATGCTTGTTACCGCTGGGTAGCCTCACAGTAAAACTCGGGAGCGGTGGTCCATCCCGTAGCCCACTCCGAGGTGTTGTCCGAAATCAGGCAGTAGCTCCCACCGATGATTTCCACAGTATAGCCCGATAACGCCACCGTGTACGTGATAGTTACAGCACTTAAAGTTGGCGTGGCATCGCCGGGACCGGAGAAGTAGGACTTGTACTGTATCCAGCGGTCACCATCATGGGTAGAGTTGATGGCGGTACCACTGGCGGTATAGTAATCGCCCGTCCCGGTAGGGCCGTACCAGGTGGCTGAGCTGAGACCGGCTTCCGTTGCGGCTGACCTCAGCCGGAACTTGATATCTGTCTCTGAAGGCTCGCTTATGGCAAAGTAAATATTTTCCCAGTCCCAGTTACCATAGTCACCGCCATCATAGGTGGAAGAGGTCAGGTCTCCTGAGGCAAAGTATGCGGAAAAGTAAACACGTATCTCGTCCAGCACCGGGGTATCCGTGCCGTCGGAGGTAAACTCCATATTGTAATAGAAATTGGAACCGGTCCAGTTCAGACTGGTGAGGCTGATGTTGGCCGAGCCCTGGGAAAGGGTATCCCAGCCATCGAGGGTGCCTGACGAGTCATACCAGTTGCTGCTGTCCTGGGAATACTGGACCTTGAGGCTGGTTCCGGACGGTATCGCCGAGGCATCATAGTAGAAATCGTCAATGCTGGCCACATTGGCGCTGGATAGCAGGTTTACCGAGGTTACGGTGCCACGCGAATAGTAAGTTATCGGTGTATAATTGACTTCAACATAGACTTGGGTACACCGGGAATACCGTCCTCCCGGTGGTCCTGAACCTTTCGGCGCCCTTAACCCCACGCCGGCCTGCAGGTTGTCTATCTCGCTCCAGGTCCAGGGGTTACCGGTCTGGGGATTGTTATCCCACTGGTGGGAATAGGTGGCGTAGCTGGTGGTCAATGTAAATCCTAATGAAGGCCAGCTATATTCAGAATCGTTGGTCTTGATGTGGATAAACGCTGATGGTCTATCCGGGTTATCGGCGGTATTTTTGGCAACCATGTATACCTTAACGTAATTTATGGTGCCGGAACCGGTGCTATGGTTAGGCAACTGGTACAGGTCTTCTTGAAGATCCCAGCTATTGGTATGAACGTAAGTGTTATCTCCGTCGGAGCTTGCTTCATCCACCTTGTCCCAGTGTTCTCCCGAGGTCGGTTCCTGAAGGGAGATGTTGGTCTTATCACCGGCGGCATTCGGCCTCAGGGTTTCATTGGCGGTGGCACCGGAGGCGTAGTCCAGTTTGACCTGTCCACCGCTGATGGTGACATTGGCCGAGGAGGCAACCTTGCTCTGGTCATTGAAGCTGTCGGTGACGTTATCGGTGAACCGGTCAAGTATGACATCACCGGGGCTGGTGGTGGTATCAAGCTGGTTCAGGGTGCCGCCCTCGAAGTCAGACTGAGTGGTCTGGACCCAGCTCTTTGACGAGGAGGTTATGCCGGCCAGAGAGAAGTTGGCCCGGCCGTTCTGCATTGATAGTACTTGGTAGTCTGGTGTTTCTGAGGCTTCCTTCGAGCCCTCGAGGTACAGCTTCATGTTGAGGTACTTGTAGGCTCTGGTCAGGTTGGCTGCGTTGGTCAGATATATGCCTATCTGCAGATCGCCGGTATAGGCGGCATTGGGGGTTATATCAAATAAATCACCCGGGGGAACTTCCCCACAGGTGGTATCCTCCGATAGATTATCGGTGACCGAATCCCAGTCGGGCTGGCTTGAGGAGGTATCGCAGGTGGCGACATCAGCCGAGGGCTCGCCAACGTTAACGGTTCCGACGGCCGTGGCATAGGTATAGGCAAAGGCGCCACCGCTGATTACCAGTACAAGTCCCAGCGCCGCCAGGACATATAATTTCCTTTTTGCGTCTATTCGCCACTGCTTGCTCATTCATACCTGTTGTAAAATTATTACTGCAATTATCTCTGGGTTATCTCACACCATATCTGCGGCTGGTAGCTGCCACCCGTCAGCGCCTTGAATGGATGCAGGCGGAAACTGCCGCCGGTCAGCACCAACTTGTAAGGGCTGGTGCCGGTACCATTGGACCAGGTAAAGAGTGCCTCTGCATTATCCAGGGTGAGCACCTGGATGGTTCCCTGCTCGTCAGCGGTGGTGTTGGTGCTGTCTTGGAATTCGAGCGTCATATTAACGTGATGATATTGCCTTACTAGCTGAGCGGCATTCACCAGATATACCGTTATCACTAGGTCACCCTGGTAGTTCGGGTCTGGGTCAATGTCAAATAATGTGCTTGATGGCCACGTGCCGCTAAAGTTGCCGAAAACGGTCGGTGCGGTGATGCTGGAGCCTGCCGTAACATTGGCGAAATCAGATGTCGGGGCGGTAACGCCGATAGTAGCGGTGGCGGTGGTAAAGGTGTAGGCAAACATGCCACCGGTAACTACTACCAATGCCACTAAAGCAATCAGCAAAATCTTCTTCATTGTTACGCCTCCACTTTATGACATTTGGTTCATACTTTGCTCAAATTTTACCGCTTGTCACAATATATGTCAACTGATAGCTGGTTTACGGTATTTATATGTTCTTCTTTTAGTTCATTTCCCTTTTCCGCTTCGGGGTTGCCTCGTGCGAGGCAACCCCGCGGAACTAACACCTTAGACTATTTTACTGCGCTTGGAGAACTTCGGCGGTGAACGACGGGTTAACCGTTCCTCCAACGGAATTAATATATGCCCAGGGGAATGCCTTGTAGACCCCGCCGTCGCACCGAACTCTGTATTCGGTGCCCGGACTCATATTGTCGGAAACAAACGAGACCACGCCGTTGTTAAGGCTGATGGGTCTGGTGATATCGCCTTCTATATCCATCGATGCGTCATCAGAAGCTTGAACGAGCTCAAGCCTCATCAACCAGAGGCCGTAGTTCTTACCCAGCTGGTCGATATTGTCTAGGTAGACATTTACGGCTACATCGCCGGGATATCCGCTGGTCAGGTTTATACTGAAGAGATAGCCCGACGGCAGAGCACCACGGTAATGCCCAAATATCGAATAACTGGGGGGTGAATAGTACGCGCCAATGTCGGCAAAGTCAGCCGTGCCGGTGGCGGTAATGGTGGTGGTGCTTGTGGTATAAGCATAGGCAAACATGCCACCGGTAACTGCCAAGGACGCCACCAGAGCGATAAAAAGATAGCGTCTCAGCGTGTTTCCCGCGATTTCCTTAACTATATTGTTCATTTTTCTTCCTCCTCTCAGATGATTGACTATTTCACCTAGTTTTTAAAACATATTGTTGACACTTTCTTGGGTTGTAGGTTTTCCTTTACGCTCATTTTTTTAGGAATGCCTACCATCTTTTTATGTCCGCCTTGTTGATTTGTTTAACATTTGATCACCTCCGTGTGTTACACTTTTTAACTTATTTCTCCGCTGAGGACTTTGAAACGTTCCTTCAGGCTTTCCTTGAAAGCGTCGAATTCTTCCTTGGTAATATATTCGGTACCCGGATTACCGTTAAAACTGACCCTGGATATCGATGGCAGAACGCTCTGTGCTACCTCAATCAACATCAACTTTTGGTCGTTGCTCACCAGTTTGTACTTTACAGAGCCAAGCCGTTTGTCAAGCTCCATATCATTTACGTCCAGCGTACCGGCAATCTGTTCTTTGCTGTTTCCATCGGCGATCTGGTACAGGGTTTCCGTTTCACGGGTAGTGAGGTGAGCCAGCATTTTCCTGACCTGCTCGCCGAGTGAGGAAAGCGACGTAAAATAATCAATAACTCGGGAGGCAATCTCCTTCTTCCAGATGGCCTCATTTATCGGTTGAGCGCCTTTCACCACTTCACGTACCGTATTAACCACGACATCAGGGTCAACATCCTTGGTGAAGCAGGCGCTGGCGCCGCTTTTCAGGGCGTCAAAAAGCAGGCCTTCGTTATAATTGTCCATGACCAGAATAATTGACACTTCAGGCAGGGTCTGTTTAATCTGCCTCGTTGCCTCAAAACCGTTTACCTTATCATGACTCGCATTCAAAATGGCCACCTGCGGTGGATTGGTCTCAATAAAAGCAAGTGCCTGTTCGTTACCCACATCTTCACCGATTACTTCTATATCTTCCTCACCGGACAGGGTGAAGTGAATACCTTCGCGGAAAAGCACCTGCCAGTCTGCCAGAAAAACTGTTATCTTATCCATATTCAGCTCCTCTAAAGCTGTGGTGATATCTACAAGTCATATCTACGCTTCTAATCTAACATTCGAGCATAAAGACAAGCATAAAAAAAATAAAGATTTCGTAAAGGTTCTATTAAGGTTTCGTAAAGAATGGCGGGATGAACGATTAGAAACGCGTTTTTTCGACAAAGCCGGGTATTGTCCATCGAGGTTAGGCAGGGCTGACAAACTTGTAGCCCATGCCATGTTCGGTAACGATGATGCGGGGCGACTCAACATTGTCACCGAGCTTCTGCCGCAGATGCTGGACGTGTACGCGAAGCAGGTCTCTGGCATCACGGTATGCTTCGCCGCAGGCCTTGCTGAGCAGGTTTTCATGGGAAAGCAGGCGCCCTTCATTTTGGATGAGATGGTAGAGCAGTTTATATTCTGTGGATGTAAGCTTTACCGGTCTACCGTCAACCGTGACCTCATTGCGGGCAAAGTCAACCTGCAGCTTACCGTTGGTATAGGGCTGCTCCTCGGCGACAGCCGGCGCACCCCGGGAGCGGCGCATCACCGCTCGTACCCGGGCCAGCAGTTCAATGTGACTGAAGGGTTTGGTAACGTAATCATCAGCGCCCAGTTCCAGCCCCTTAGCGATATCGGTGTCTTCGTTCTTCACGGTAAGCATTATAACCGGAACGTGAGAGAAGCGTCGTATCTCACGGAGTACCTGAAAACCATCCATATCGGGCAGCCCGATATCGAGTATGACTAGGTCAGGATTTTCCTTCTCGACAAGTTCCAGCCCTTTATTAGCATCCGTGGCCGGAAACACCTCCGTGTTTCCCCAGCGCAGCTGAAAGCAGAGTGTTACTACTTCTATTATTTCCACTGAATCATCAACTACCACTACTTTCATCTATTAACCCCCAGCAATTATCTCCGGTCTGATAAGGGTAGAGAGTAGAAAAAGCGGCTGCCCTTTCCCGGAATACTCTCCAGCCAGATTGTGCCGCCATGAAGCTCCACCAGAAACTTGGTGATGGCCAATCCCAGTCCGCTACCCTTGCCGCCGGTAACCTGGTAATAGGGCTGAAAAACCATTTCCTGCTTATCCGCTGGAATACCAATGCCGTTATCAGCTACCTCTATTATTAGGTTGGAGTCATTTTTGGTTGCAGTTACCGTTATATTTCCCCCTTCCGGGGTGAACTTACTGGCATTGGTGACTAGGTTAAGCAATATTTGTTCTAGATAATGACGTTGTGCCCTGACTTGAGGCAGGGTTGCGGGCAAATCAACGTTTAATGACTGGTTCCGGCTGTGTATAATTGGGTAGACCTGAGAGTTTATATCGCGAATGATCGGTCCAATCTCAAGCAACTCGGGTTGAAAGGATAACTCACCGGAAAGCAGGCCAGCCATTTCCGAGAAATTGGTCAGTTTTTCATCAAGGCTATGCGCATTGCGAACGATATTCTGGGCAAGTCTTAGCGGCATATTCTTGTGGTTTGACTGAAGCTCTTCGGCCAGAAGTTCGGCGGACACAATGATGGCTGTAAGCAGTGTCTTCAACTCATGGGCGGTGGCATCGCCAAAGCCGATCTTGTTGCCATTCTTATTATATGGGAAATCCCAAGTTAAAGGTGCCAACAGTTGAGAAATGTCCATGTCAGGACCTCATTTCCAATTCCGTAACTCGTCATCTTCCGACTCAATCTTTCCGACCTCTGCCTGGAGTTTTTGTACATCTTCCTCCGTAAATAATCGCCAGCCTCTACGATCCCGCAGTTGGTTTTTTACAATACCCGACTTAATCCAGCGAAAAAGAGTCGCTCGACTAATACTTGCTTTCAAGCAAATCTCGGAGGTTCTATAATACCTCTGTCCGCTGATCTCTACCGGCATGAATCGAATATCCTCCCCTTGATCAGTCTTGATTATACTTGAGCCTATTCTACTACCGTTGAAATGTGTCGCAAATCCCCCATTAGTGCCAATCCGGGTAGTACATTCGTACCTTCTGGCGTCAAAAGGGAAAGGCACCAATTTCTGAGCAGAACCCTTACCCGAAGTTTCAGGATTGATGCCGGAAAAGGTCGTGATCTCATCGCTGACATCAAAGAGCGTAATGGGGCTCAGGAGGTGCAGCGATGCTTTACACAGGTCTGGATTTACGCAAGAGTTTCTCGTACATTACGGTCAGGAATGACAGGGGGGAGTTCATCGATCAGAAGAAGATATCCAGTAATGAGGAGATTCTAGGCTTCCTTGAATTATGGGCACCAGGTTATGGCAAGTTTTCTCTGGCCATTCCTTTGGCAACAAGTTTTATCGTATTGAGAATACCGATGACCGCCCGCTGAATCTCAACCGGCTCTTCGGCCAACATTTTAGCGACATACGGATCCAGACGGCGGTTGCCATAAGCAGTGCTTCTCTCTTCGGCTACTTCAGAATTGTGTGGCGAAAGGAAACCGGCGAGGGTAAAAAGTTCATCTTCGTCAAAGCCAAGTGGCCGGGCAATACGGCGCAAAATATGAGCTGAAGGGAAGCGCTCGCCTCGCTCAATACGGCCCAAGTGAGAGGAAGATACCCCCGAAGCAGCGGCAAGTTCTTGCAGGGTAAGCGGAATGGCAATTCTCTGCTGCTTTATTATTCTGCCGAGATCATTATTCGTTCTTGACATAACTCCACTCCTCAATTCCTCTTATTATAATTCGCCAATTGGCAAATGTCAATATTATCGAATAAGGGCCATTTGTCCATATATGTTCATGCTCATTCTAAACTGGCCAAGTTAAGTTTTCATAAAAATGGTGATTAAAATTCGTAAAAATTTGCGATTGACTTTCTTATTCTTCCTTGACATTGGACCGAACTACTGACTAAAATGTGGTGGTGTTATGGGTTGTGGTGCGGATGTTCTGGTGTGGTTGCTTTTTTAACGATTGTAAGAAACTATAGTCATATCTTGAAGGGGGATGATGCTATTTGACCGAGGTAGTGGCGGGCGAGAACGAGAGCTTTGAAAGTTTGCTCAAGCGGTTCAACCGTCGTGTCCAGCAGACCGGTATTCTGTCGGAAATACGCCGTCGGGAGCACTATGAAAAGCCTAGCGTCAGACGCAAGCGCAAGAGAGCGGTTAAAAGGCGCAGTGTCGCCAGAGCAGCGAAAAGATAGCCCTTCGATGGGGATTATATGGCAGAAGCAACCCTGAAGCAAAAGTTGTCTGATGACCTCAAACAGGCTCTGAGAAGCGGCGATGCCCTGAGGAAGAGCACCATCAGGATGCTGATGGCTGCCATCAACAATGCTGAGATCGCCCGGCAGGCAAAGATGGAGGACAGTGATATCTTTGGCGTTATCTCTAAAGAGATCAGGCAGCGACGCGAGAGCATAGAGGCTTTCAAACAGGGAAACCGCCAGGACCTTGTTGACAAGGAGGCGGCGGAGATAGAGGTGTTGCAGGGATACCTGCCGCAGCAGATGAGCCGGCAAGAGATTGTTCAGGCAGCTCGGCAAGTAATGGCTGAGATAGGTGCGGAAGGGCCCGGTGATAAGGGCAAGGTAATGCCGAAGCTCATTGCCCAGTTGAAAGGCCGGGCGGATGGCCGTGAAATCAACGAGGTGGTCAGCGAATTACTCAGTTCATGAGTCAGGTGAATAAAACGAAAGTTTTGAGCATTCCAGAGGGGCATATGCCCCTCTTTTTAATCTCCAGATAATGGGGTAACGCTCAGGTGCACCGAATAGAAGTCCGGCTGAAAAGCCATCTGCCTGATGCCCGGGGACAGGGACTGGTCAAGGATATCCATGACCTTGGCATTGCCACGATATCCGATGTGCGCGTCGTGGATATATACTGGCTTGATGCTGAACTCGATGCAGCGATTCTGGACGTGATCGGGCGAAGCCTGCTCGCCGACCCGGTTACCCAGTTATACAGTTACCAGCAGGGTTCACCAGCCGGGCCGGTTGATGAATCACGGTATCATACCGTTGAGGTCGCCTATAACGCCGGGGTCACTGACCCGGTTGAGGACAGCGTCCTAAAGGCGATTAGGGACCTAAATGTGGCGGGCGTCAGAGCCGTTAAGACAACCAAGCGGTATCTTATCCAGGGGCAGCTGACCGATGAGCAGCTGGAAATCATCTGCGGCCGGCTGCTGGTAAACCCCATCATCCAGCACGTCGTGGCGCGGGAGCAGCTGAGCTTCCCGGAGAATCCAAAATATCACTTCAAGCTGGAAACAGTAGATATCCTGGAGGGTGAACGGGCCGCGTTGCAGAGGCAGTTCGGTTTCAGCGTTGATGAATTTCAGGCCATCGTTGCTTACTATCAAAAACAGGGCTGCAACCCGACCGATGTCGAGCTGGAGACGCTGGCCCAGACCTGGTCGGAGCACTGTGTACATAAGACGTTCAAGGGCAGGTTCACGCTCAATGGGAAAGTGGTGGACAACCTGCTGAAGAGCACGGTGATGAAGGCGACCCGTGAGCTGGACAAACCCTGGTGCCTCTCCGTTTTCGTGGACAATGCCGGGGTGATTGATTTTGATGGCCAGTGGGCGCTCTGTTTCAAGGTGGAAACGCACAACCATCCCTCGGCGGTGGAGCCGTACGGAGGCGCCGCCACAGGCATCGGCGGTGTCATTCGTGACCCGCTCGGCACCGGTCTGGGGGCGAAGCCGATAGCCAATACTGACGTCTTCTGTTTCGGCCCGCCGGATTTGCCCTATGAAAAATTGCCTCAGGGCGTGCTTCACCCCCGCCGTATGTTCAAAGGGGTGCGCGCCGGAGTGGCCGACTACGCCAACCGGCTCGGCATACCCACGCTCAATGGTGCCGTTCTCTTTGACGAGCGTTACGTGGCCAACCCGCTGGTCTACTGCGGCACGCTGGGCCTGCTGCCGAAAGAGATCGCCCGGCGCGGACAGCAGAAACCGGGCGATAAGGTGGTCCTCATTGGCGGCCGGACGGGCCGGGACGGCATTCACGGCGTCACCTTCGCCTCGGAGCAGCTTACCGAGGCCTCGACGTCCACCTCTTCCAGTTCCGTCCAGATTGGCAACCCCATTGTGGAAAAGAAGATGATTGATATCCTCCTCCAGGCCAGGGACCGTGGGCTGTACACGCGCATCACCGATTGCGGCGGCGGGGGGCTTTCCTCGGCGGTAGGGGAGATGGCCGAGGAGACGGGCGTCCGCGTTGATCTGGATAAAGTGCCGCTGAAGTACGCTGGTCTCTCGTATGCAGAGATATGGATTTCGGAGTCTCAGGAGAGAATGATTCTGGCCGTGCCGCCGGAGAAAATCAATGAGCTGCTGGCGCTCTTTGCCGGTGAAGATGTGGAGGCCACCGTTATCGGCGAGTTCACCGATGACCGTCACCTGCGCCTTTCCTACGAAGGGGAGTCGGTCTGCGATTTGGAAATGGAGTTTCTGCACGGCGGTATCCCGCAGTTGCGCAGGGAGGTGACCTGGGAATCGCCCCGCCACCCCGAACCAGATTTTGCCGAACCTTCTGACCTTGGCCAGTCACTGCTGAAGATACTGGGCTCTTGGAATGTATGCAGCAAGGAGTGGGTCATCCGTCAGTATGACCACGAGGTGCAGGGCGGCAGCGTCCTCAAGCCGCTGGTGGGCAAAAATAACGACGGGCCCGGTGATGCGGCCATTATCCAGCCGGTGCTGGACTCACCCAGGGGCGTTATCATCGCCAACGGCATCAACCCCGGCTACGCCGATATCGACCCGTACTGGATGGCGGCCTCGGCGATTGATGAGGCTCTGCGGCAGATAATTGCCGTGGGCGGTGACCTGGACCGGGTGGCGCTGCTGGACAACTTCTGCTGGGGCAGTGCCAGCCGACCCGAGATGCTGGGAGCACTTATTCAAGCGGCGCAGGCCTGCTATGACATGTCCGTGGCCTATGAGACCCCCTTTATCTCCGGCAAGGACAGCCTGAACAACGAGTTCGAGTATGAGGGGAAAATTATATCCATACCGCATACCCTGCTTATCTCGGCCATCGGAGTTATGGACGATGTGCGCCGGGCCATATCCATGGACTTCAAGCAGGCCGGCGATTTCATCTATATCGTGGGCAGCACCCGGTGTGAGCTCGGTGGCTCGGCATATCTCAAGGCACTGGGCCTGGTCGGCAACAGCGTGCCCAGGGTTGAGCCGCAGCAGAGCAAAAAGCTGATAGCTGGCCTGAGTGCGGCCAGTAAAGATGGTCTGGTTCGGTCGTGCCATGACTGCAGCGAGGGGGGAATAGGCGTGGCCGTGGTGGAGATGGCCTTCGCTGGTGGTCTGGGTGCAACAGTAAATCTGAAAGAGGTGCCGCTCGGTGAATCGATAGACCGTGACGACTTCATACTCTTTTCGGAGTCGAACAGTCGGTTCATCGTTGAGGTCTCTCCGGATAAGAAAGACGCCTTCGAGAAGGCGATTGCCGGTACAACCTTTGCCCTGATTGGCCGGATAAGCAACGAGACTAATCTAGAGATATACGGTCGGAAAGGCGACTGCGTTGTCTCTATCCCCATTGATGAATTAAAGGAGGCCTGGCAGAAGCCGCTGAGGTGGTGAAGGATGGTTAGGACAATCGTATTGCGGGCGCCAGGGACAAACTGCGATGTTGAGACCGCCTTTGCCTTTGTGCAGGCGGGTTCAACGGTGGACCTGGTTCACGTGAACCAGTTAATTCGTCAGGAGAGGAAGCTGACTGACTACCAGATACTGGTCATTCCTGGTGGCTTCACCTATGGCGATGATATTGCCGCGGGCAAGGTGCTGGCCAACGAGCTAAGGCTCAAGCTGGGTGAGGACATCACGCGCTTTTTCGAAGCCGGAGGGCTCATTCTGGGCATCTGCAACGGTTTGCAGGTGCTGGTCAAAGCCGGTTTTCTGCCTGAGCCACAGGATGGAGGTCAGCCGCGAGTGACACTGGCAGCCAATGATTCGGGCAAATTTGAGTGCCGCTGGGTTCATCTGGTGGTAAACAAGGAGAGCCCGTGTATATTCACCAAAGGAATAGAGCGTATGTACATTCCGGTGGCGCACGGCGAAGGCAAGTTCGTGGCCGAGCCCGATATTTTGCCGCATATAAACGTCGTCGTCCGTTATACTGACGAGCGGGGCGATATCGAGGCTGGTTATCCCCATAATCCCAATGGCTCTATGGACAACATCGCCGGCATCTGCGATGCTTCCGGGCGTATCTTTGCTTTGATGCCACATCCCGAAAGGCACATCAGGGGCACCCAGCACCCGCAGTGGACCAGACTGGGCGCAAAGCAGTACGGCGATGGCTTTCCGATTTTCCAGAACGCGGTCAGGTGGGTGCAGGGGTCGTAGCGGGGAATTAAACTGCACTCCTGCTCTCTATTCCGTCGCCTTGTTGAGTCCGGTATCGATTATCGCCCAGGGTAATCTCTGGCTTTCCGGCCACTCCTGGTGGGCATAGTAGTCAGTATCCAGATGACACTTGGCCACCGCTTTTCGCCAGCCCGCCAGCGAATTATCTTCTACGTTATGCAATACCTGTGCCACGCTCATATCGCCGCGGGCTAGCACTGCCTGAACCTGGCTCCACGCCGGGCTTTCACATTTTAGTTGGACGCCTTCCGGTGCCAGGCTGCCCTTCAGGCGGCCAATCCGTTTTGTCAGTATCTCCACCGGTGCCATAGGCAGGCGCTGGAAAGGCGTGCCTGCTTTGGGGACAAACGGGGCGACGTTGAGTGAGAGACGTGTACCTTTTGCCTGTCGGTCAAGTATACTCTTGCACTGAAGTGAGAGACCGACGATCTCTTCTATGTCCTCATCCGTCTCCGTGGGCAGGCCGATCATAAAGTAGAGCTTGAGCTGCCTGATTCCATGCTTGGCCAGCTTGTCAACAGTGCCGAGGATGTCATCCTCGCAGATACCTTTGTTTATCGCCCGGCGCAGACGTTCCGAGCCCGCCTCGGGGGCAAGGGTGAGCGTGCGTGCGCCCCCGGCGGCGACCTGGGCAATTATGTCCTCTGGGAGGTTACTGGCGCGCATCGAGCTCATGGAGAACTGCGCCCCCATCTGGCGCAGGCCGGCCAGCAGTTTCTCAAGGTGAGGATAATCGGAGACGGCCGGGCCTACCAGCCCTATCCGCTTGCGGTGGCGAAGGCCTTCCTCGGCCTGGGCAAGCAGGATACCGACCGAGCGAAAGCGCATTGGCCGGAAGGCGGTGCTGACTAGGCAGAAACGGCAGCGCCGAGAGCAGCCCCGCTCCACCTCAATCAGATACAGTTCGCCCAGCTCGGTATCTCTGGTCAGTATGACCGAACTGACCGGGAAGTTATCAAGGTTTTCCGTCCACTGACGCATTACGGGAGTCGCCTGCGGCAGTTGCGGCGCATACATGCCGGGCACGGAAGCCAGCAATTTTAGCAAATTCTCGCGCTTTTCATTTATATTATCGATTATCGTTGGCAGCAGGCCGGGCAGCAGCTTTTCCGCCTCCCCGATGCCGAAAACGTCGATGAATTGCGCCAGCGGCATGGGGTTGGCGGTGATGCACGGCCCGCCGGCGAGAACCAGCGGGTGGCTTTCATCGCGATCGCTTGAGAATACCGGGATGCCGCTGGCCTTGAGTATGGACACGACGTTGAAGTAATCAACCTCGTAGGATACGGTGAAAGCCACGGCTTTGAAATCGGATAGCGGGCGTCTTGATTCCAGCGATAATGGGGGATTCTTTCTTTCTTGGTTTTCTCTCTCCCAGAAAACCCGTTCACATACAACGTCGCGGTATATATTGAGCAGAGAATAAAGCGCGTGCAGCCCGAGGTTGGACATGCCTATATAATAGGAATTGGGGTAGACTAGGGCAATTGGTAGTCTGCCGCCCCAGTCTTTGATAACCGTGTCCTTTTCCCGGGCAAGGCGCTCCCGGAGGCCGATTTTCAATCCCCTGGCTCTGCTTCCTCCGTACCGGTCCATGCCCTGTTATGATTTCCAGCAGCCCCTCAAAAACTGCTTGTTTATGTTGATCACCCTATCCGCCACGTTGCGCAACTGCCAGGAAGTGCCTACCTTACCGAAAAGGGCTACCTCGACGTGCTTGCCATTGTCCTTCACTGCCTGAAGGGCGCCAACAAAATCGTTATCACCAGCAACGAGAATCGATACATCGTAATTATCCTTGAAGCTGTGTGTCAGCATATCCGTGGTCAACTGGACATCAGTGCCTTTCTCGTATGGCGGCGCATTCGGCCAGTTGAAATATACCAGCCGGCCAAGGCGTAGCTCGAGATATGGGATGGCATTTACCCCGGCGAAAAACGCCTGCTGGTGCCGATAACGCTCCGGTTCCTCTTTCTTGCCCACTCGGGCGTTGTAGTAGTATATCCGGATTAGCTGGCGGCGACCCAGCAGCTTGTGGCAGAACCGGCCGATGTCAAGGTCAGTCCGGCCGAATATGTTTTTCAGTGAGTGGTACATATTGCTGCCGTCGATGAATATCATTACCCGCTCGGACATTTTCCTTATCCTCCTCGATGGGCCAGAAATCCTAGCCCTTGCATTAATTATATAGCCTTTATGAGGAAATTACGATAGTGCCAGTTCATTTGCGAGTTCGCGAAGACGGGTGGTATAATTGGCCGATATATGCAGGCCGGAGTTCAAGAATGAAGCTGAGTCGTGAAGAAGTGCTGCATATCGCTCGCCTTGCCCGTCTGGGACTTACCGAAGAGGACGTTGACAAATTCCGGGAGCAGCTATCCAATATTCTGGAGAACTTTGAAATCCTGCAGCAGGTCGACATAACGGATGTCCCGCCCACCGCCCAGTCGGTGATGCTTCAGAACGTGATGCGGGATGATACAGTGGCCCCATCCCTTCCCCCGGAGGATATTCTGGCCAATGCCCCCCGCCGGGAAGGGGACTGCTTCAGGGTGCGGGCGGTTTTGGAGTGATGTCATCAGCGGGAGGGAGCTTTGCCGGATAGTCTTACCGAGCTGACCATTCATGAGGCCCACGATTTGCTCAGGAGCCGGCAGCTCTCATCGGTGGAGCTGAACCGGGCGTACCTGGAACGTATCTCCAGGGTTGACCCTGAGGTTAAAGCTTTTGTCACCGTGACCGATGAGCTGGCGCTGGAACAGGCGGAAGAGGCCGACCGTCTGCTGGCGCAGAATGGCGCCAGTCCGCTGACGGGTATTCCGGTCCTGGTTAAGGACGTCATCTGTACCAGGGGCGTCCGGACCACCTGTTCCTCCAAGATACTGGAAAACCTGATACCGCCCTATGATGCCACCGTTGTGGAGAAGCTGAACAAATGCAACGCTGTGCTCATCGGCAAGGCGAACATGGACGAGTTCGCCATGGGCTCTTCAACGGAGAATTCCGCCCTTTTCCCCACCCATAACCCCTGGGACTTGAGCCGGGTTCCCGGCGGCAGCAGCGGCGGCTCGGCGGCGGGGGT
>SMTZ1_10000461_pt1 | contig 48168 bp, 38 predicted proteins | sample DeeMarSWOR136_30_FD_25667 | JGI IMG/M metagenome (IMG submission 25667) | reverse complement strand
AAAAAGGGAACTTTTACTATAAAAGTTAAAGCTTTAGATTCTCACGATGGTAAAAGTGACTTAGGAGCACTCAAAGTAATACTACTCAGAAGTAAAGCTTCGAGTTATCCATTATTTATAAAATTTATACAGAGATTTCCAAATGCATTTCCAATTCTTAGAAATCTTCTAATCATTTAAGATAAAGGTTGGATAAATAACAAGCATTTTATAACCAATTTTGAAAAAAAAATCATAAAAAAAACAAAAGATTTATATATTAAATTAACACTTGTTAATATTGTGGGGTCTACAACGGAAGTTGAGAATGAATTTTAGTATAAACTATTTTTTCTTCTTTCCTTCCTCCCTTAAAAATTTAGGCCCCACTATTCATTCTTTTTATATAAAATTAAATCCAACCTATAATTTTTTTAGCAAACTATAATTTAGTATAAATCGTTACTCTAGGTTAATTTTATGAAGATTAGAAGTGTTTCCTTTGATACATCCTTTTTGCTTAGGGATAGTATTCTTGTTAATAAAATTGTAAAAATACTTGCACATGATTTTATTCCATGTTATATTACTACAACTGTAATATCTGAATTGGAGCTATTGAAGATTTGGGGAAGGATTACTAATAAAGAATATAAAAATGCTATAAAAAAATTAAAATATACAAATGCGAAAGTTATTGATTTTAAAAACAAGTTACTTTCGGATGCATTTGGTAAGGCTTGTATGATTTCTATGGAGAAACATCATGGAGTAAAACCTAAGGATATTGTTAATGATTGTAGTATATTGGTTTCAACTTTGAAAAATGGTGTTGATATATTTCTTTCTGAGGATTTTCATTTCACATCTAAAATCACAAAAAAAGTTGTTGATGAAGTATCAAATGCAGCTTGTATGGAGTATCAAATGATGTGTGATACTAATTTATATAGTGTTAATGCTGAAACATTTCTAGAGACTTATCAAAATGGAAATATTGATCTTGAAAAATTAGAATCAAGGTTAAAAAATATTCGTAAAAAAGGTAAACGTTTTCAATATAGCGAATAGTTTATAATTATTTATTATAGTAATAAAACATTTTTTTCGTTATTATATGTTTTAACCAAAAAATATTATTAAAAGTAGTAATCCCAAAATTTTAGTGAAGGGATCTAAAATTTTTAATCTTAAAAGTAAGGGAATTTTCGCAACATTTGGTCCTTCCTCAGGGATTGTTGATGAATTTGTCAATCTTATAAAATGAACTGTTGAATCCTTCAGATTTTTATTAATACTATATGTTTTTGATGAAGAGATTTCTTCTAAAGTTATCTCCAGATGATTTGAACTATCAATACTATAATGAATTGCTTTATATGAACCATCCCAGGGTAGACTAGATATTTCCAAGTTGTAGTTTGTGTCTCCAGCTTCAAAATTACTGATAAGAATACTAACGTTTGTGTTATCTTCAGATTTACCCCCTAAATAAGTAATTCTAGAAGAAGCATCAATTGTTGTAGTATTCAAGCGTATTGAACAATCTTTTATTAGATAATTCATCGTAAGATAGGAAAGAGCTGGATTTTTATATATCCCATCATAGGTAAACAGACTTAAATCAAAACCAATAAGTCTCATTAACCAACTTGGATCCTGTGTCCCCCTATATCTAAAAGAATAATCAATCCCAGCATCTTGAAATGCACTTAAACAACATGTTGTAAAAGCTGCATTTTTTACATTATCCTTGTCACGTTGCGGTGTTAGAATATTTATGTTCCATTCTGTGTTAATATTTTCACAATTGATAAGGTCATAATCATTTAGAAGTTCTCGCACATTTCGTGAGGAAAGATATAACTGATATGGTGTATCTGCGTACTGATGCCATGAAAAAAAGTCGATTGGGACATTTTTATCTGTAACATATCTAAGAAAACCAGATGTATAATTATAATTATCAAGGGATGATGTACAAGGTCCGCCAATTTTTAGGGTTGAATCATATGTTTTAAGGGTTTCAGCAGTTATTTGATAAAGGTTGTAGTAATCCATTGCAGTGCCTGACCAAAAACCATCAAGATCAGGTTCATTCCAGATTTCAAAATATGTAATATTATAAAAATAACCATTATTCCATCCATTGTTATAATGCATTACAATATGTTTACATATTTCAGCCCATTTGGTGAAGTTTTCTGGAGGAATACGTAAGTTTTTATCAGTACTTGCACTTTCTCCCAATCGATAAAAAACACTGCAGCCGGCATTAATTATTCCTGAAATATACTTATCACTTGCTTGAAAATCATAACTTGATTCTAGGTTTGGATCTGCGCTCAAATTAGGAAAAATTGAACTTATATCAGTGGGCCCTGAAAAATCATGTGTTCTTATAAATGAAATACCAACCTGGTTGTATTGGTTTGTCAGATCAACTCCATTAATGTTATGATTTGGTAAGGGACCACAATTGATTTCAGAAAAAGGTTTGAACATACCATTTATATCTTCGTAATCAAAAATAATATCAACTGAATTTTGAAATTTTATTTTATTAGAAATAGACAAATTAAATAGCTTTGAGGAATGAATACTTTTTTTACTATTTCCAGAAATGATTGTTGTAAAGCTTGCTCCAACAAACAAAAATATAATAATAAAAATCAAACTTTTTCTAAATATTTTCTTTTGCATTTACTCATTCCTCCCTTATAAAATATATGTTGTATTTAAATATATAAATATTATTATTTACTATGAAGTATTAATTTGGCAACTAATTCTCAATTTTTTTTCTAAATTTATAAAATCTCATTTTTGAATTGAAAAACTATCAATAATTGTCCCATCTGGCTTTTTTGCTTCAAAATACAACTCTTCCTGATTGGCTGTTACTAAACAATAATGATAGGTTTTTTCAGAATAAATTGTCCACCAACTTTTACCAACATCATAAGGCGGAGCTCCCCCACCTCCAGTTACAATATAGTTTACACTTCCAACTTTTCCACGTTCATAACAATGATCATGGCCATTAAATACGATATCGACGTTAAAAAATTCAAAAGCAATACCCCAAATCAACCTCAGATACCTTGTACTACCATGATTACCTGAAGAATATGGCGGATGATGAAAGAAAACGACAGTAAAAGGTTTATTATTTAATCTTAAATCCTTTAACAACCAGAACAATTGGGACAATCTAAAAGTATTTATTATGTTTGAATCCAAGCAAACAAAATGGACTGGTCCTGAATCAAAGGAATACCAGAACTCATTATTTGGAAGTGTAAAATATTTGAAATATAAATCTCCATACCTTTCATGATTGCCTATTGCAGGATAAAGTGTAGAATTATGTATAAAATTTGATATTGAAAAATAATCAATCCATTCATCTGGTATATTTCCATTATTTACAAGATCTCCAGTATGTAAAACAAAATAGGGATTCTCTTTAAAAATCGCATTTGCAACAATACCTGCATTTATCCAGTTATCCCATACTCCTCTTGTGTCACCATATGCAACAAATCTAACAGATTCATTTTCCTCAAATGATGTGTAAAATGAATAAATATTACTTTCTAAACCATCTGAAATGACCTTATAATAATATTTAGTTGATGGATTAAGATTTGAAAGTTTTATTTCATGTAAATCATTTGTATCGTTACAATAAACTATGCAATTTAAACCAGGGGTGAGTCCAAAACGAACACTATTTACATTTGTGTTAGCACTTGTCTCCCATATGATATTAATTGAATTAAAATCTTGATTTTGTGGATATGGACCGATTATAATTGTAAGGTCTTTATCTGAAAAATCTTTATATTCAATTCCTTTAGAAGGAATTGTAAATGTAAGTAAAAGAATAGTAAAAATTATGGTAAATTTTTTCAGTTTTAATAAAATTTATTATCCCCCTTTTTAATAAATTAAAGATTATACCATATTTAAGTTTTTGTCAAGTGGAAACTAAATAATTTTTGAACCTGATTGGTTTTAAAAATTTCATAAGATTGTTTCTATATTTAATCCGCAAATTTGGAACTACTATTATTCATTCTATCTACTATTTTCTCGATATGAACTAGCCATTTTCGTAATTTTTTATTAAAATCTAACCATTTTGTCGAGTTTTTTGGTAAGCCATTTGATATTCAAATTTCGCCTTAGGAATATTTAGTGAAAAAAAATGGATAAAAAAATGGAAAAAAAAATAAAGGAGGTGAACCACTAATGTTTGGTTTCTTTGAGGCAATCTTTCTCCCAGGTGGAGAAGGCGGTCCTGGCTGGTTATATTAAAAATATTAAGGCTGTTTAGATATAGTATTAGGTGTTGCCGCTTAATAGGCAACTCTTTTTTTAATTTTTTTTTGAATCCCATACTCTTAGGACTTTTTTTATTTATAAATTCTAATCTCAGAATCTTATATATTTTCTAAAACTATAAAAATTCTAGTAAGGGCATATGCTTATAAAAAGGAACTAATCCTCCGCCCCTTGCAAGATAAATTTGTCTTATATAGTTATTATCTGGAGTTGAATCTGTTGGAGAAACCTCAAATTCAATGTTAAAAATCCTTGGAATATAATTTACAAAAAATAGTCCTGCACCACCCTTTGGAATCCATGTTTCACCAGGTTCTATTGAACCCATTAACATTGAACCCCATGATGAACCATATCGTTTATTATTGAGAAAGTATGATGAATTAGCAAAATACTTTGCACCATAGACTGGAGCATTTCCAATATTTTTTATTTCAACTGAGATGCGCAATACACCAAATAAAGTACCTTCTTTTTCCCATAAATAGGGGACAATATCAATTATTTCAAGATCAAATCCCACTTCAGATTTTTCAGTAATAGATGAGTTCAAATAACCATTAATATCAATTTTGTTTTGTTCATTTAGATTTTCTGATTTGATATTTAGTGAAAAAGATGCTGAGAAAAACAATAAAACAATTCCAAAAGTAAAGCTTTTTATAAATATATTTTGTCTCATATTTCTTTCCACCAGAAATTTTATAAAAATATAATATATTATATTAATATAAAAGTTATCTTAGGTCTTGTTTTTAAAAAATAAAAGAAAAGGACTAATTTTATAGTCCTAACAGTTGTCGAAGTAATGGAAAGGCATTAGGAAATCTTTGTAAGAAACGTAATATCAATGTAAATTCCATTACTTTTGTTTTTGGCATTGTAACTACAAGGGAGCCCTCTGGACCTACATTACCATTTACATCTTTTGCTTTTGCTTTTATTGTGTACGTTCCCTTTTTCAACCAATAATAAACTCCTGTTGCTGGTTCACCTGATGCAAATGGACCTGGAAGGGATGCTTGAGTACCATCACCCCAATCTATAATATATTCAGCTATGTCATCATTATCTGAATCGATTGATGTGAAAGTGTAATTATATCGAGTTTTAATTGTTCCACTTAGTGGACCTTCTATAACTGGTGCATCAGGAGGAAAATCTATATTGTCTACAATGACATTTACCATATCAATCTCTGAATAGTTTTCATTATCATTACTTCTTGCGTAAATGACATGGTCTCCATCTGAATATTGTGTGGAATCCCATTCATATGTCCAATCTTCCTTACCAGAGGCAACCTCCCAGTCCTCATCATCTATTTTAACTTCAACAAATTCTATCCATCCCTCTGTATCATCTGCCGTTCCCTGGACTATTATAGTCCCATTTACTGTTTCTCCTTCACCTGGATAAACTATTTCAACGGTTGGTATTATATTTTCAATTTCAGTATCAAAATCTCCAGCAGCAATTCCATAAGGACTGTTTCCTACAGGGTAGTCCTGGGGGATTCCAAATCCACCAACGCCGTTATTAAAAAGAACGCTCATATCATTGTCACCTGCATTTGTTACTGCAAGATCAAGGTCGCCGTCGATGTTAAAATCTCCTGAAACAATACCCAATGGAGCACTTCCCAATGTGTAATCCTGGCGGGTAAAAAATCTTCCCTCTCCATCATTCATAAGAACGCTAATATCATTGTCACCTGCATTTGTTACTGCAAGGTCTAGGTCGCTGTCAGTGTTGATATATCCACTAAAAATACCTATTGGACTTTCTCCAACAGGGTAACCCTGACTTTCTTCAAATCCGCCAGAGCCATCATTTAAAAGAACACCTATATCATAAGTACCAGTGTTTGTTACTACTAAGTCAAGGTTATTGTCAGAGTCAAAATCTCCAGCAACAATACCATAAGGACCAGTTCCTACAGAGAAGTCTTGACGATCAGTAAATCCACCAGAACCATTATTTAAAAGAAGGCTTATATCATCATCACCAGTGTTTGTTACAGCAAGATCAATGTTATCGTCAGAGTTAAAGTCACCTGCAACAATCCCCCATGGTTCAACTCCTACTGAGTAGTCCTGATGGTTTTCAAATCCTCCAGAACCATCATTTAGAAGGATACTAACACTATCATCATTATAGTTTGCTGTCGCAAGATCTATATATTTATCTTTATTAAAGTCACCTGCAACAATACCATAAGGAGTATTTCCCACAGTATGGTCTCGGGGATTTCCAAATCCTGCAGAACCATTATTAAGAAGTATACTTACACTATCAGCAAAATTATTTGTAATTGCCAAATCAAGATATCTGTCTTTGTTAAAATCTCCTGTAGCAATTCCAGCAGAGCCATTTCCTGCAGGGTAATCCTGACGGGTATTAAATCCTCCAGAACCATTATTTAAAAAAACACTAACATCATCATCACCGAGATTTGCTACTGCAATATCAGGAGATTTAGAAGGAAATCCATGTAAATTCTTTTGATTAAATGGTAGTATTAATTCTGCATATACCAGGTATAGCACTTATTCCAATAAACAAAATCACTATTGTCAAAACTATTCCTTTTCTTAATACTCTATTTCTTGTTTTCATATACCTTCCCCTAAAATTTTAAATTTTATATATATGTTATATAATCCATTCATATAAATAAATTTTGATAAGGAAATTAATAAAAAATATAAAAAAATTGGAATCAATATAGGCATGGTTCATAATTTAAAATGAGGTTATAATTACTCCTATCTTCTTTTTAATATATGATTATATTTGTATTTGATTATCTTTTTATACGGTATATTTATATATTAATAAATCAATATAAATATAATAAGAAGATTTTGATATCAAATCAGGGATGTGAAAAAAATGAAGAATCATAGAATAGTTTGCATATTTATTGCTACAATTATTCTAGGAGCGAGTTCTGCTGCCTGTGCAGAAGAAATTGAAGAAGGAAGTATTGATGTTGTAATAAACAATAATGTTTATGGATCTGTATCACCATCAATTAATTTAGAAAACACTAATATTAAGCTAAAAGCTTATGAAATTATAAAAGGTGGAGAATCAAGTTATATAGTTCAAGATAATATTACAATTCCATTAAGTATTGTTGTCAATAAAGAAAAGTGTTATATCAACAAGATGATAACAGGCAGAATTAAGTTATATGCAGGATTAACTGATGTAAGAGAAAATCAGCAGTTCAATGCGTATGTTGCAGATGGTAAACTTGTTAGAAAAGAATTTAATGTCCCTGAAGATATAAGCATCCATGTAAACTACCTAATTTCTGAAGAAGCCTTCAACAATGGTGAAGAGCTTTTAATGCGCACCCTTGTTAGGGGCCGAAATTTTCCTGGAAAGGCAGATGAGTCAACATTTTTGTTAAGTCTTGATAATATTCTAACTGATTCATTTTTATTTGGACTAGGAAAGAAAATAAAAGAGTTTATCGACATTGAATCTAAAATTGACATAGGCCTTCATATTCTTACAATTAAAGATATTAAACTTAATGTAACTTACGAATATGGGGGTCAACAGGTTCAACCAGACAAGTATATTTTAGATGCAACTGTAACTAAAGGGGAAGGAAGTATAATAAAAAGTCCTAACATTTACTCGTTTCAAGATGGGACAAATGTAACCCTTAAAGCTATTGCAAATACTGGATATTACTTTGATCATTGGGAAGGAGATATTACTGGTTCTAAGAATCCAGTAAGTATAATTATGGATGGAAAAAAATCAGTTCAAGCCTTTTTCTTAAGATATCCATATGCTATTACGGCCAATAGTTTTGGAATGCAAAGAGCATCCTTTATTTTTAAAAACCAGTTGGACACAAAAATAAGTTTTGATTGGAACATTACACTTAAAGGTGGACTTTTCGGTAGGGTTAATACATTTTCTAATGGAAAATTTGAAGATATTGGTGAAAACCACTCAGTTGTAATTACCTCTGGAAAAATATTACTTTTTGCATTTGGTCCTGGAGTAGCAACTATAAATATTGATAGACCAGGCGAAGAGTTAATAACTAGACAATTTGGTGTAAAGATAATAGGCCCATTTATCCTTGTAAGTTAAACCAAATTTCCTTTTTCTTTAAAAATTATATAATTTTTTAATAGCTAATTGCAAAGCATAATATTTATATACTCACTTAACTGTATTTTTAAAAGTTGGGAGGTGTTACTTATAAAAAATAAAAACATAAAAATTTTCTTGGTTTTAATATCAATAATAATTCTAATTTTTGTAAATACAACTTCAATTGCAGATAGAAAAGTATCAAAACAAGCAGAAATTAATTCATTGATTTCAAAGGTTTCATTTATCGAGAAATCCACAGGTTTAAACAATCCTGAAAAAGAAGGTGGTGATACTGAGTATGAACTTGCTGATATTAACAATGATGGACATTTGGATATTATTAGTGTAGGTGACCATGGTTCGCCTTATATTAATAGCAATCAGCATGGTATAATGGTATGGTCTGGCAATGGAAAAGGTACATGGTCAGTTAATCAAACTGGAAATTTCGGATATGGTGGGATTGAGGCAGGAGACCTAAATCTAGATGGCTATCTTGATGTAGCTTGGGGCATACATCATGACTATAGCAGCACTCCTGGTTTTGGTGATACACTAATTGGTGCAGCACTTGGAGATGGAACAGGTATTTCTTGGACTCCATGGGCAACCGGACTTGGAACAGCGGGTGAGGATTGGGGTATGTTTGAAACCGATCTAGCAGATTTTGACTGCAGTGGTCTTCTTGATATTATTTCTCAATCGTTTGGCTGTTGTAATGGTTATCATGTTTATGAAAACGAGGGGGATGGGACATGGACTCATCAATGGACAAATACTGGTGGTAATACAGATAATAATTTAGAGGTTGGTGATTTTAATTCAGATGGATATCCTGATTTTGCAGGATGTAGAGATGGATATTTTGTATATCTAGGAGATGGAACATTTGATTTCACTCTTACACAAAGTGGTCTACCATCGAGCAGTTGGAGAGGTCTTGATGTCGGGGATATGAATAATGATGGATGTGACGATCTAGTGATTGGCTACAGTTCTTCAGGAGTTAGATGCTATAAATTTGATAAACAGAATGATGAGTGGGATTTAGCATCTAGTGGGCTCCCAACATCCGGAACATATTATCCACAGTTCGGCGATATAGATGGTGATGGGTATCTTGATATTATTGCTTATATGGGTCCAACAGGTTATGTTTATCTGGGAGATGGAAATGGAAACTGGGTATCGGATGCAACATTTTCTATGCCTTCAAATGGAGGTTATTCTGCTTTTGTAGTTGATGGTGATTTTGATCACGATGGTCGCGAGGATGTCGTAATACAAGCAGAGCAAGGTAGTTGGCCTTCTTATCAAAATGTACTGAAGGCCTTTTCACCATGGCTTGAACCAACTGAGCTTACCGCACTTGTTCAGAAACCAAATGGTGGTGAAACATTTAGGAGCGGATCAATCCGTAAAATCCGCTGGCTTTCTGGTGTCCCTCAATCAGAAGGTGATTCTTCAGTTGAATTACAAATATCCCTTGATGGAGAATCCGGTCCTTGGGATACTATTATATCTGACATTCCAAACAATGGTTGTTATCAGTGGCTTGTTGATGCAGGTGGCTCTGATAATTGTAGAATTAAGGTTATTATTACAACTTCAGAATCTAGTACTTACTCAATTTCAGATTCAGATTTTACAATAATTGGATTCAATGTTGATGCAAATGGGCCTTATCAGGCATCAGCAGGTGAATTAATTCAATTCACTGGAACTGCTGAAAATGGTAATCCACCATACATTTATTATTGGGATTTTGGTGACGGTGATACATCAGAGGAGCAAAATCCTACCCATAGTTATTATGTTGAGGGAAATTACACAGTTGTTTTATCTGTAACTGATTCAGATGATATTACAATTCGTGATTCAACTTATGCATTTATTCTTGATAATGAGCCTCCTAACACTCCAGACATAAATGGCCCCTCAAGTGGAATACCTGGAATTGAATATACATACTGTGCAGATGCAACTGATCCAGATGGTGATGATTTAATTGCCTTATGGGAATGGGGAGACGGAACAACCAGTGAGTGGATGGGGCCCTATTCATCTGGAGAGGAAGTATGCGCTTCTCATGCATGGGGAGAAATAGGAACATATAAAATAAATCTTAAACTTAGAGATGAAAATGGAGCAACAGCAACAGGTTCATTAACAGTTACAATTCCAAAAAACAAAGTAAACTCAAACTCGTTTATCATAAGAATACTAGTAAGATTTGAAAATGCTTTTCCATTTTTACAAAATATATTAAAAATGTTAAAATCATTGGGCTAATCTAGTGATATATTTTAAAATAGGAAACATATGCGTAAATCGATCAAAAAATTTTAGGACTAATGAATTGTAAGTCATTTTATCTTTAGGTATATTAATTTCATAATAACTCCAACTGCTTTCTAAACCCCATACCTCCCTAGCTTTTGCTTTAATTGTGTACAACCTTTCTTCTGACCATGCATGTTTTACTGTTATTACTTCCCCAGAAGGATAAAATCCATATTCTTCGATACTACCATCGCCCCAGTCAATAATATAAGTTAAAAGATCATCATCAGGATCTATTGAAACAAACTTGTATTCATATTCAATATTAATTTTTCCATGTTTTGGACCTGATATCTGTGGAGACTCTGGAGGAGAAGGTGGCCAATTCCATGGGATTATAAATCCAGGAATTCTAGCACCATCTTCAAAGTTATCGACAAGGATTGCCTCTCCAAGCCAAGAGTTTACTTTGTATAACTCCCCTTGAGTCGTATAAGTACTTAAATAAAGGATTTCTGTATTAAAATCAAATTCTAGGTCTGCATTACCTTTTATATTTATATTCAGTGGTCCTACACATGTAATTGTAAATGCCTCGAGATCAAGTTGCCAAAGGTCATCTGTGAATTTATCAACAATATAGAGGTGACCAATTCCATTAGCAGCCATTCCTGAAATATCAGAAATATCAGAAAAAGACCATTGCCATATTCTTTCACCTGTTTGCATATCAATTCCACAAAGAAAATCTTCATAAGCACCATACATTGTGTTTGTTTGAGGGTCGTAGGCAAGTGCACTGAAACCTTCACCACTACCTCCGATTAGTGTTATATCTCCAGACCAAATATCGATAGTCCAAATATAACTCATATCATCACAGACATACCACGTATAAGTATAAGGATTGTAGCATCCTCCAGTTATAGTATTGTTATCATATGCAAGAGTATAAACTGTCCCGGGATTATCTAGCTTGAATAAAACAGGACCAGGGTCATATTGACTATCATGATCATAAAGCCGGTATCCAAAACCATAGTTTTCATATGATTCAAAAAATTGTTTTTCAATATATAAGTCAATTTGAGTTTGGAATTTTCCACCAGCTGAATAAAAGTTGATAGTTATTAGGAGAATGATAATTAGTATAACTAAGCTTTTTTTCATATGTTTCCTCTCCCAATTATAAAAAATTAAAGATTTGCTTATATTTATAATTTTGTTTAAAGGGTAATATTTTATAAACTTCTTCTAGAAAAATCTGTAAAAGCTTTTCCATTTTTACATAATATAATAAAAATATTAAAATTATCAAATTAATCTAAGGATATAACCTAGTACTATAAACAAATTTGGAAACTTTTCCATAATATGCAGTAAAAATGCATTGTGAAATGCCTTGCTTATGGGAATATTAACATTAAAATATCCCCAATCACTTTTAATTCCATATATTACTTCTTTTACTTTAGCACGAATAGTAAATGTTCCTTGTGAGTTCCAAGTATGATTAAGGATTATACCAGAAGAGCATGGTCCTCTCCATCCACTATTTGTCTCATCTCCCCAGTCTACATACAAATAGAAAGGATGTGCAGCAGGATCATTTGAAATAAATCTATAATCATAATCCACTCCAGCTTTTCCTTTCGTTGGACCATCTATACTTGGAGGAAAGGGGGGCATATAGTCACTAATTACCAAAGTTTTTACCCTATATCCTTCCAGATTTTCATATGAGCAACGAACAATTACACCACCAGAACCAAATTCACCATCAGATGGTGTATCATCAATAATTTTTGGTGTTTCATCAATTGTAATTAAATAATTTCCTTCATCATCTGTATTTGTATTCCATTGATCACCAGATCTTGGGATTTCTATTGATATGTCACCGTTTTGAATCGGATTACCATTTGAATCAATTGCTTTTCCAGAGATATTTATTTTCTGACCAATAACTGCTTCAGATGGATTTATGTTTTCAGTAATCTCTATTGGTTGATTTCCTCTTGAAAATGATTTTAGGGATAAATCCATATTGAATGTATAATCTCTATCATCATGATCAACTTCTGATTTTACTATATTTCCGACCTCAGACGAATACCAAATTTCGTCTGATGAAAAAGTGATTTTATAGCTTTCAAAATCACCAGCAGGAACAGTAACTGTTTCTTTTATAACGCAATTCATAATCTCTTCATACTGTTCAGTATCTGAAAATTCTTCTTCTATTAAACCTATAATTTTAAACGAACCAGAGGATGAGATATCGCAAGATATTTCCCATTTATCATACATCTCAAGTGGAAAATCATAAAGCTCCAATGGTAGGAAAAATAAGTTTATATTAGTCAATTCGTAGGGCCAATCAATGACTAAAACTTTAACAATTCCAGTTGAATAAATCTCTGTTTTAACCTCTGCAAGGTCAGAAACACGAATATAGGAAACACCATCAACCGTACCTTCAAGGTCACCTGATATTATTCCCCAGGACATCTGACCCTGGATATCTCCTTTTATATCAACCTCATACACCTCAATTTGATCATCCCCATGGGTAATGGTAGTAATACCGATTACTTCACGTTTTAAGTTTTCAATTTTACCATTAAAAGATCCATTATCACTATTGTATGTCACAGGATCTGCATCATAGATCCATTCATCTCCCATATACCATGTAGGAATCTCACAACTGTCAATTGTTGAATTGTTCATTGTTGTAAGTGCTGAAGGAAAAACGCTTGCAGCAACAAATAAAAAGGTAATAATTAGACTAAATTCAGTTTTTATGAATCTTTTTTGCATACTACACCTCCCCTTAATAAAAAAAATAAAGATAAGTCGATATATAAATCTTTGTTGAAAATATCTAGTTATTAATATATTCTCTAGAAAAAATTCTAGTTGTTTCACAAATAGAATATAGATGTTTTTAATATTCCCCTTGTGAAAAATAAAACTGTGGGAATAGTTGCAATTCTTATAGCAAGTATTATGTGGGCAATAGAACCAATATTTGTTAAACTCTCTTATCAAAATTCAGATTTCATACAAACTAATACAATTCGAGCAATCTTTGCTTTGCTTGTAGCATTTGTTTATATCTTAATTAAAAGAAAACCAAAGGAAATGAAGTTATCAAAAAAAGATATAGTACCAATGGTTTATATTGCTCTTGTTGCAACGCTCTTTGCTGATTTTATGTATGTTTTTTCACTTTCACAAGTACCTGTTATTAATGCAGTAATTATCGGTCACTTGCAGCCAATTTTTATTGTAATATTTGGTTTTTTTATTCTTAAAACTGATAAACTTACATCCTTTGACTATTTTGGAATTGTGCTTTTAATTTTATCAGGACTTTTAGTTACAACAGGAACTCTTGAAAACCTGATGAACCTAAAACTTGGTACAATTGGTGATTTATTTGTCTTGTCTGCAACAATTGCATGGGCAACAACAGCAATTGCTACAAGAAAATATGTTGTACATCTAAATACAGGAGTACTTGCGTTTTATAGATTTTCTATTGCAGCCGCAGTACTTTCTATTTTCCTTATTGCAAATAATAGGTTTTTTATAGCAAATTATTACCAGGTTGCAGTTGGAATAATAATTGGTCTTGGTACAATTCTTTATTATGAGTCTCTTACAAGAATAAAGGCTGCCCAAACTTCTGCACTTGAACTTTCAACACCTGTTTTTGCAACTTTGCTTGCTTATTTCACCCTTTCAGAAATTCCAACAATCATGCAGTTTGTTGGTGTTGGATTTATGCTATTAGGTATATTATTTATTTCAAGAAGAGAACAATGACATTTTAGTTATAGCAAGAAATTTAAACTTCTATGGTTAATTATATTTAATATTATCTTTTTAAATATTCTAAAATTCTAAACATATAAGGAAAAAACCTTTGAATTAGATAATCGATTCTTGAATAAGTTTTGGTTTTTAGTACAGTTATTGTATAGGTACTCCATTCACTTACTTCACCATAAGGATCTTTTACTTGTGTACTAATTACATATTCTCCTGGCTTTGACCAAACATGTCTCAATTGTATTATTTCACCAGAATCAAAAGGTCCAATCCATTCTTCTGTAAAACCATTTCCCCAGTCAATGTAATAATAAATTTGGCTTTTATCTGGATCTGTTGCACGGAATGTATACTCATATGACTTCAATTTTTTAATTATTTTTTTTCCAAGAATTATTGGTTCATTTGGTTCTGAGTTACCATCTTGTATCCAAGCATAGGTTGACAAGGTCTCTTGTTTACCTTCGTCATCAGTAACAGTCAAAGTTACAGTATATTTTCCAATTTTCGTAAATGTATGAACTGGATTCTGCTCATCTGATGTAACACCATCACCAAAATCCCAGAACCATACATAAGGTGGAATTCCACTTGTCACATAACCATTGAATTGGATTGCTACATTAATAAAATCAAAGTAAGGGCCACTTGGATTTATACGGAAATTTCCGAATGGCTCTATTAATGGATATTTATCATACATTTTATTAATATAGCTTAACTTATACGAGGTATCCCCAATTCCATCTCCATCTGCGTCTTCTCCATCATAATCAGACCAGAAGTTTCCAGCAACTGGATATTCATTATCCCAATTATTTCCTGAATTATACTCAAAAGCACTATGTTCATTTCCTAAAAAATTATTATGAAATATCAAATTATTTTTACTTTCATAATTTGAATCAATCCCTGAATACCAATTTTCTTCGATGATATTTTCATATACCAAGGTATCAGAACATGTGTGTAAAAAGATCCCATCCTGATTTTCGTAAACATGATTTCCGAATATTACATTATCTAAACCATCTGATATGTGAATACCTGCAACACAACCATTTACAATATTATTACAAATGGTGTTACTGTTGCTACAAAGACCTGTTTGAATACCTATTTCTCCTGCGCCATTTATGATATTTCCTGTTATAAGATTTTCATCATTATGAAAAACGGTAATTCCACGACATAGGTTTGAAAAATAATTATCTGAAATTTTATTTAAAGAAGATTTAATCAATATACCATTTCCTGGATGAAATTTGAAAATATTATCTGTTATTAGGCAATAATCAGATTGGATGTCAATTCCACCATCATGATACCAATGATTACCACTATGTTGGATACTAAATCCACTTATAGAGACATCCTCAGCGACAATATTAACAACATCACCGCTTCCACTACCATCAATAATTGTAGTATCTTTATCTTCACCAACAAGGTCTATAGATTTATCTATTATTATATTCTCATAATAGAGTCCACTGGGAATAAATATTTTATCTCCATTAGATGCATTATCTATCAAATCCTGGATATATCTGGGAGAATTAAGAACTGTGGAATTTTTATTTTCTATTTTAATACCCGTTGAAGGTATTACGCCAGCTCCAACAAACAACAAAATTGTTCCAAGAACAAGTCCTCTTCTAAAAAATATATTTTTCATATCCTTTTCCTCCCTATAGTATTAAAAATTTGTAAATATCTTATGTAATTGGTTAATATAAATTTATTCCTCGATAGAAAATTAAATAAAATTACATAATTTGGATATGATTTGAGTCTTCAAGGGGGAATGTTAATAATTATTGTTAGTTATGATTAGATAAAGATTTTTATGTATTGCAAAATTTAAGAAAGCAATTTTAAATCAATTGCTTCTTCTGGACATATTTCATGACAACAGTAACATTTAATGCATTTAGAATATGTTATTTGAGCTCCTTTGACTCCCGTTGTAATTGCATATTGTGGGCATATCTCTTCGCATAATCCACAAGAAATACATTTTGGGTTAATAATAGGGCTTTGTTGAGGTGTTTGTTTCCCCGTGAGTAAATAATCTGCTGAACTAGGAAGATTAAAATTAGTGTACTTTACATCATCTGGAGTAAATTGTGGATATATTATTTCTTTAGGCCATAGACCTCTTATCTTTGCTCGTTTTAAAACCGGTATTCCAACTGGTTTAATGTTAAGCATTCTGCACACAGAAATATCCATTGCTACAGGATTTTCTGAAGCAAGCAGAACTCCTAACTTGACAGGGGTTCCGCTAGCTGGTCCTTGACCTTCCATACCAATAATACCGTCCATTATGAATAGGTCAGGTTTTATAATTTGGAGGACATCAAGTAACATATCTGAAAAAGAGGTACGTTTAATGTATTGAGAATGATATCTAGCTTTGGTGAGTCCTGGTACTGCACCATACATTATTTTGGAAGCAAGAGTCATTATCATATAAAAATGTGTTTTTATTTTAGGGATGGCAATGATTTTGTCAGCCTGAAGTACAAAATTACATATTGGAGCTTTTTTTAGTCGTTTACCATTAGGAATGGGTACTTTTTTAGTAGTAGTATCATAATTCAATTCAATGCCCAGTTCATTGGAGAGCTCAAGTAAACCTGCTTTTTCATAGACCTTTTTAAGTCTTCTTTTATTAAATTGGCCAGAAGGTGAATCACCTATATAAGGAACTCCTCCTATATTTATTACTTCTTCTGCTATCTTTTTTACTAGCAGTGGATTTGTTGTAACTGCTTTTGATGGAACACTAGCGTTCAGAAGATTTACCTTTAATAAAATCCTTTGGCCTTTTTTTATGTATTTATTAAGGTGACCTAAGGGAGCTAATAATGAATCTAAATCTATTGATTGATATGTAGATTTTTCAATACATACAATAGTCTTAGTTTCTAGTTTTTGTTTGTTCATAAGCCGGATGACGAATACTCTTTTCTTATATAAATGTGAATGAATGAGTTTTAAATAAATATTTTTTTGAGTAAATAAATTATTTTCAATTAATTTAGAATAAAAATGATTATATATGTTCTATAAATTCTAATTAGTTAAATTGGAATAGAAATAATAGGGAGAGGAAATTATTAATGTTAGAAAATGAAGATAAGGTTTGGAAAATATTCATAAGTAGACATTGGAAGATGTTTGCATTATTTATCGCAATTGTAATTATTGCAATAATTGGTGCAATATATGTCTTTTTATGGTTTGTTGGGGAAGCTCAAATGTCTGGTTTAGTTCCTACAACTTTAAATTTATGGACTATGAACTATCTTGTGACTTTTATTTTACATGTGATTTTTTGGGAAATTATTTTTATCTTGATCCCAGTACTTATAGTAATAATATTAATTTGGCAGCTATGGTGGAAGAGATTACCTGATTTAGAAAGGCAGGAATATAAGCGAGGTCATCTATTTTTCGGCAGTCGTTCCCGCACAACAGACGGAGGAGGAGCAATATCGCTTTTTATCAATATAGTGTTCATAATAAAGGTTCTTTATGATGGAAAATGGAATGAACCTTTTGCTCAATGGAGTTTTGACTATCTTGTTTATTCCTATCTCTGGGCATTAATCTGGGTTTTAATAATAATAGGTATTCCCATTGCTATAGGAGGTATTTGGTGGATTAGGCATGAGATGAAAAAGGGATCCTAGTTCCTTTATAATCTCATGTTTTTTAATAACACAGTTCAATCAGTTTTTTTTCGCTTTAAGATTTTTTTATCAACAAACTGATATGCAAAGGGACAATAAATTGCAGCAAGCAGATGTAAGATCATTAGCGCTATCATAATAATCCAAGCAATATCATTGGATATCCATTGGACAAGAAATTTAAGGTACTCGGGTATCACATTTGCAAAATAAGCAAACTCAAAGGGGAAGACGACTAAGTTCCATGCAATAGACACTGCAGCAAAAATAACTCCGCCAAAAGTATCAACAATGCGAGAGAGGAGTCTTTGATTAAATATTGCTTCCAAACTTGCTGTTGTAATCCAAAAAATCCAAAAACCATATAGCATGATTATTTCCATCGTACCAAATTTCGAAGTAAAAAAACCAGTTGAATGTATTTGATGATCTCTAAAGAACATTATCATCAATATGCTTACAATAACAATAGCAATACCAAAAATACGTTCATTAAGTGGTAGTTTTTTCTTAGCTTCTGTTTTAGCCCTATAGAACCAATCCCCTAATACTTTCATTTAGAATCCTTTTTCATTTAAACCCATGTCCACGCATACCAGTTAGTTAATCCATTAAACACAAGTCCTACAGCAATTAAAAATTTATCATAATGTCCAGGATATGTATGAATTCCTGCGATATTAAATACAAATAGAAATCCAGCAGCAACAATACATACCCAGCGAATCGCAGGATAACTCAATGTTAGAGATAAAATAACCATAACAATTGGAATAAGCATTAATAAAGCCATTACCATCAACATCGGCTGAGTGAACTTCGTACCTTCAACCTTTCCAGGTGTAAAGTCACCAGCAAATATTCGCATTACATCTCCTAAAAGATAAGTTAGCATTAGGGCAATCCATAAACCTGCAAGAATTATTCTTACATCTTCCATAATTTGCTCTCCTCTCCTTATTTTATATTATATTGTTATTACTACATTCCCCTTTTTATGCCCCGTATCAACATAACGATGTCCTTCAACAATTTTTTCTATAGGATATGTTCGATCAATGACTGGTTTTAATTTGTTTTTCTCAATGAGTTCTTTTATAAAAATAAGATCTTTAGTTTTAGGTTGTGGTATTTTTGAATGAGAGGAATCAAAAATTCCATTTTCTTTTAGAATATTTTTACATCTTGAACGTGATATCTTATATACTGCATCGAATACAACATCATAGATCTCACCACTTTTGGTAAAATCCTGTTTAGTATAATCTATCACTTTATCTGCACCAATTGATTTTACAAGCTTTAAATTTGAAGTACTGCAAACACCGGTGACCTCTCCACCATAATACTTTACTATCTGTACAGCATAAGTTCCAACACTTCCAGATGCTCCATATATAAGAATTTTTTTTCCTTTTTGGATATTTACCTTCTGAATATGAAGCAACGCAGTTAAAGCACCTGCAGGAACAGCTGCTGCTTGTTCAAATGTAATATTTGACGGTTTATGAACAACCATTCCTTTGACTTCATCACCATCGATTGCTCGTACACATGAGTACTCTGCATAACCACCACCGCCAAAACCGGTTAATGCAAAGACCTCGTCACCCTTATTAAATTCTTTGACATCCTTACCTGATGATTCAATTACTCCAGAAACCTCCATGCCTAATATTGGTCTCTTTGGTTTTCTAATTCCAAGAAATAAACGCATAGGGATCCAATGTTTTTTTGGAACCCTAAATCCACGCATTCTTGTGTCTCCCACATGTACTGTTGTTGCATAATTTTTAATAAGTACTTCATTTTCTTTAGGAGTAGGTTTTTCTACTTCTTTAATTTGAAGAACTTCAGGTGGTCCATATTTTTCATATACAACTGCTTTCATTTTTGCCTCTCCCAATTTTTAATTGTAGATTCGTTGAATCCTTTGAATATAAGCCATACTGCAAACACCATTTCCTGTATTGCAATTGGTGCAGCCAACAGATTTAAGACAACAGAGTCAGTAGCAAGACCAAATAAACCCAAAAGTCCATAGAATAAAACACATGCAGCTCCTATAAGACCCCAGACTGTTAATACACGAGGGATTAGTTTTAATTCATGCAGGGGATAATAAAGAAATAGACCTCCTAAACCTAAAAAGATTAAAGTTCCAATCTCAAAGGACCAATCTTGTAATGTAAGCAATAATGAGCCTATTGATTGATAAGAGGTTATTTCAAAATTTCCTGCAACAGTATCCTGACTAATAGTAAGTAGTGATATCAGTGTAATTGAAGAAATAATAATGCAAATAGATTCAATAAGCCTAAAACCTAAATAACCTAGTGCTAAACCTTCATTATATTTTTTTAAAATTGGATACATCATAAAACCAATACCTGCAACTGATGCAGCAAGAATTATCCAAAATATTACTGATTCTATCACTTGGTTTGCATTTGAAGAAACAGTATCATAATTTAATGGTGTTTCCAAAGTTGTACCTAAAAATGCAACAGTAAGTATAGCGGTAACTGTAGCAATTATAAATAATGCTCCAACAATTATTGCAGTATTTCTATACGAACTCATTTTAATCCTCCTAAATTAAAAACCACAAAACAATAAATCATTAATAAAAACAATGATAAAAAAATCTCAAAAAAAAAAGAAAAAAAGAAAGATTGCTAGAAATATTTTATAATCCTAGCAGATGCTTTAGAACTATGCGTGCAAATGGGAATCTTACGAAAATAAGTTCCAATAGATCATAACTTTTTGTTCTACTTCGTGGAATTATTATATTTTGTGTGGCATTATCACTTTCATTTCCGTAGAAGTCCATTGCTCTTGCAGTAATTGTGTATGTTCCTTTCGTATCCCATGCATGAATAAAGGTAGGTTTTTGGCTAATAGCAAATGGGCCAGTCCAATCAGTAGAAGTACCATCGCCCCAGTCAACCTTGTATAAAACGCCATCATCTTCAGCATCAGATGTTGATAGTTTAAAGGTCAAATTCACACCTGGGCTACCGCCTGTAGGTCCATTTATAGTCGGTGCATTAGGCTGTGTATTATTTCTTATGGGTTTACCTGTATCCACCCAATCAGTTATGCCGCCAAGCATATTGTAAATTGTTCCGTTAAAGTCATTGTCTTTAAGTATGTTAGCGCAATATAAACTTCGACCACCTTTTTTACAGTAAATTATAACCTCATTACCTTCATATTCGTCCTTAAAATCTGCTAATCCAGCTGGATCTTCAAATATGGATTTGGTAATCCATCTTGCACATTCTGGATAAGGTGTATCAATATAACCTTCATTCCATTCATAATCATATCTGACATCAATTGGTAATTGTATGCAATTATCAGTATATCTACACAAAAGCCATACGTCATCAACTGTAATGTTAACAACACCACCAGGTTTTATAGGCAGACTGGCTGCTTTCCATGCTGTTATTCCCCCAAGCATATTATAAATAGCTCCTGAAAAACCAGCATTTTCAAGGATAACTGCAGCTTTATAGCTTCGACCTCCACTTTTACAGTATATAATAATATCCTTGCCATCATGTATGGACATAAATTTCGCAAGTAAAGTCGGATCCTGTAACCTATCAAGGCAAAAATGTCTTGCATGTTCTGGAATAGGAGTATCTATTATCTCAACATTCCATTCATCATTTCTCCTAACATCAATAGGAACTTCCAAGCTACAAGAACCGTTTAGCTTATCCCAGGCTTCGTTAACAGTTAAATTAACGATTCCTTTATTTAGTGGTTGTGTAACACCATCATCATATAAAAATTCATTATTCGTTTTTGCTATAGCACCTAAAGATATTCCCGAAGTAACCAGCATCAAACCTACTATTAATATTGCTCCATATATTTTTCGCATTTATTTCCTCCCCAATTTATTTTTTCTTGGAAATATTATATAAATAATAACAATTGGTAAATATAAAAGTTTTTTGGTTATAAAAAGTAATTATATATCGATTAATAATTTTTGGGAAACCGTGTTAAAGAGGGATTATATTTATCTTTTATTATTTTACTTGAATTCAAAAGAGTACAAATCCTACAAACCTCTACAATTACTGTTGAATCATCTCCTTTAATAATTCTTCTAGTTGATTTCTGAATCTCCTTTAACAAATTTTTATCAGTTATTTCTATGTTACCTCTTTTTCTTGATAGATATCGTGATACAGCAGCTTCTGTTATACCTAACGTATCAGCAACTTTTTTCCGAGTAAATCCATTATTCTCGATTAAAATTTTAGAAATTTCCTTTCTAATAACTGGTAAAATATTCCACACAACATTTTCACATAATATTTCATTACTCTCACAACATTTTATATCTATTGATGCTAGTTCTTTTGATTTTAAAAGATTACAAATTCTACATGTTTCACTGTTTAATTTTTCAGATGGATTTTCAAAAATGATTCTTGCAGATTTATCGATTTCAGATAGTATATCATTATCTGTTATTTCAATGCCCCCTCGTTTATTAGAAAGGTATTGGGAAACAGCTGGAGGTGTTAATTTAAGTATTTCAGCGACTCGTTTTTGATTTAAATTATGATTTCTTATAAGACTCCTTGCAAATTCTTTTCGTATTGAAGGCAAGATGTCCCAAATAATGCGTTCACAAGGACTTTTCTCCATGTTTTCTATATAGGGCTTAATATATTTGAACATAGCGTATAATAATATATAAAAAAAAAGTAATATTAACGTTAATAATTTACTCAATCAAAAATAAAAAAAGGAGATTTATACTAATAAATCCCAAGTATAAATCGCAATAATGGGAATTGTTCTAGGAGCCTAAAATAAACTGAGGCAGATTTTGCTCTGTATTTAAGAATATTTATTTTGAAGCTTCCTTGTTGGCTTTCTCCTTGCATTTCATCTTTGGCCCAGGCTTTTATAAAGTATTCATCTTTTTTGTTCCATGAATGACTTAAAGTTAGTGTTTCACCTGATGCATATGGTCCGAGCCATTCTGTTTTATCTCCATCGTCCCAGTCAATCTGGTAAAATATATCATGTCCATCTCCATCTGTTGACATAAATGTAAAATTATATTCCTTTCCACCAAAGCCAAATCTTCTTCCATTGATTACCGGATTAGTTGGATTTATATTTTCAACAATTGAAAGAGTTGCTGGTTCTGACCAATTGCTTGGTACATTATTTATGTCTTTTGCAATTGCTCTTATTTCATATTCGCCAAGTTCCACCCAAGCATGAGATGCTTCACCTGTTTCTCCAGAAGCATATGGACCAATCCATTCACTATAGTTTCCATCCCCCCACTCAAACTTGTAATAAACATCTTCTCCATCAGGTTCAATTGCAGAGGTTGAAAAAGTGGCTTCTATAGTCTGAATCCATTCGCAAGGTCCTTCAGGAACAGTCGGTGTATCTGGTGCCTTACTCGTATGTATCACTGCTTCATAAGCATCAACCATTCCCCAACCATAATCATTATCTTCACCTGGATCACCAAGGTCATATGCTGTTTCAAATATGATTTGTTTTATAACATCAACAGGGAGTTCAGGATTTGCTTCACGCATTAATGCAACAACACCATTGATATGTGGTGAAGCCATTGAAGTTCCAGATTTTTGACCATAACCACCACCTGGTATTGATGAGCGCACATCTACACCAGGTGCTGCAATATCTGGTTTAATTGCTTCAGAACCATCTGGCGTACAATATGTTGGACCTCTAGATGAAAAATCTGCAATTGGCCAGCTTGGATCGTTTGCATCAACTGCTGCTACTGCAAAGCATCTATAATCATCAGTTGCTCGATCTGGAGGTCTACCTAAACCTGCGGTACCCTCGTTACCAGCTGAAAAAATTATAACAGTTCCTACAGCTTCACAGGCATCAAGATAAGACCAAAATAATTCATCACAAGGTGGATATCCATGTCCTGTTGTTACCCTCCATGAATTTGAACAAACTGCTGGAACATCCCAATTAGTTTCTGGATCACCATCAGGATCAATCAACCATTCAAATGATAATATAGCATCTGAAACAGTTCTAGGAATCCCTCCACCTCTATCGATTGGTGCTGCAGAAATCCAAAGGGCACCTGGTGCAACACCTATTTGATCCCCTGGAGCACCACCACATACAGTACCCATTGTATGGGTACCATGACCATTGTTATCATAAGGGAAATCGTTTTGTCCAGCATATGGATCATACCATGCCCACTCTGGGTGCCCTTCATACTTTGGATCTGCCACTCCAGCCCATCTATCAGCTAGAGCGGGGTGATTACCATCAACTCCAGTATCAAGAGTTGCAACAAGAACACCTCTACCTGTGATATTTAATTCGTTCCAGACCTCTGGCGCTCTAACAGCCTCGATACCAATTTCAACATCATCTCTAACAAGTGATTCAATTTCAAAACTTTCCTCAACTGGTGCAATCATTTCAATTTCATAGTTAGGATAAATCCTTAAAACATCATCACGTTTTGCGATTTCATTAACAACACTTTGATAGGTATCAACTCGGATAATATTACTGACCCAAAAACAATGAAAATCTTTTACAATTTTTTGATCCTTTAATTCATTTAGATATTCCACCATTTGAGGTTGTGATTCGGATGCAGTTTTTTGAAGAGCAACAACTACTGTCTCATGACGATCCCTTAATGTTGCTTGTTGTCTACTCATTTGAGTATTTATTGAATTAAGATCAACCTGATCTTTTAAATAAACTAGAACTGAAACGATCTCATCATTTTTATTTATTAATACTTCGTTAGATACCGTTACGTTTGAAGTTACCAGCCCAATAATTACAAACAGTGTAATTATAAAAATTTGTTTTTTTAGTTTCATATTCTACCTCCACTACTTATAGTATAGGGTTAAGAATATATAAATGTTAATCATAATAATTATTAGATTAGAGATCTTTTGACAAAAATTAATTTTTAAATACCTTCTTTATTAAGAAAGAGGTTGAGCAACTGGAGGAGGAAGAACATCTATAAATTATTATGATAAATAATAAGATATATCTATTTATTAATCCTTTTTTGTCTTATAAATTATATAAATTTCTTAAAAATGGGAACATTTTATATAAATATTCAACTAATCTTAGGAAAATTAGGTTTTTCACAGTTTTGCTTTTAGGAATTGTAATTGAATGAACTGCAATATCGCCTTCTGCTCCATAGATGTCTTTTGGCTTTGCTTTTATTAAATATTCTCCTTCCTCACTCCAGGAGTGTGAAATATTAACATCTTTCCCTGATAAATTAAAATCAGTAATATCAGTTGTTGTATCACCCCAGGAAATAATGTATTTAACATCATTTTCATCAGGATCTATCGAATTAAATTTGAAATCAAAAGATTTTTTTGCCTTTCCATTTGTAGGACCTTTTATTATTGGCAAATTTGGAGGTTGATTTTCAGGTCCTCCACCAAAACAATACACATGATTATCATATGAGCCAATGTAGAGTTTATCATATGCAATTGCTGGCGAAGAACGAATATAATCACTGGTTGAGTAATTCCATAAGAAATTACCTTTAGATGCATTTATACAATAAATGCTTCCATCATGCGAGCCTACGTAGACTTTCCCGTCAGCAACAGCAGGTGAAGAAAGAACGCCTCCTTTTGTTTCATATTCCCATATAAATTCACCAGTTTCTTTATCTAAGCAATATATCTTATCATTTACAGAACCAAAAAATATTTTGTTATATGTAACTGCTGGTGAAGAAAGAATACCAATACTAGTTTTGTACCTCCATATCAGATCCCCTGAATTTGCTACAAGACAATACAAGTAACTATCATAGGAACCAATGTAGACCTTACTATCAGAAACACAGGGTGATGAATAAACATAATCACCTGTTGAAAAATTCCAAATAAAATCTCCAGTTTCTGCATTCAAACAATAAATTTTACCATCATTTGAACCTACGAACACCTTACCTTCAGCAACTGCAGGAGAAGAACAAACAAAACCACTGGTTGTATATTTCCATATAAAATTACCAGTGATTGCATCCAAACAATATACACATTTATCATATGAACCTACATAGACCTTAACTTCAAAAATAGTTGGAGATGAACGTACAGAACCTCCTGTTTCATAGCTCCATATATAATCTCCTAAAGATGCATTCAAGCAATATAACTTACCATCATATGAACCGATGTAAACTCTATCCGAAGTTACTGCAGGGGAAGATAAAATACTATCTCCTGTTTCATAGCTCCAGATTGATTCACCAGTTGAACTATTCAGACAGTAAACTTTACTGTCAAGTGAACCTACATAAACTCTTTCATTTGTAACAGCTGGAGAAGAGCTAACATAATCACCTGTTTTATATTTCCAAATAGTATTATTTGTGTCTGGTGCATCAGATGTTGTAAAACCAGTATGAAAATTATTTTGATGAAACATTGGCCAGGAATCATTTTTTAAAAATATATTGGTCGATTGACCAAATGGGATTATAAAAATACCCAACATTAGACAAAAAAAGATACTTATGATTTTTTTCATCTAATATTTTCCTCCATAATATTATATATACAATTGTAAATTTAATGTTTTTGTATAAATATAAATAGTAAAATACTCTAAAAATCATAAAAATTTCCTAGAATTAATGTTTTTAAAAATGGAATTAAATTTTTAAAAAAATAAGAAATAAAACTTGCTAGGTATGTTTAATACACCTTGCAAGTTTTCCTAATTTTGTTTATTTAATAAGATTTCTTAAATTTGGAAAATTATCGAGAAATCTTTCTAAATACCTTTGGAATTGTGGAAATATTTGACTGATTCTTGTAACATCTTGTTTTTCATTTGTAGTAGCTGGATTTACACCGGCTGTATCGTCTACATAATAAGCATCAAATGGATTATTAGGTGGGTAAGAATAACCCTGATGCCATTCATCGTTATATACTGCTGCAATTATAAATGTATTATCTTTTGTAACAGAAGAAAATCCATTTAAAACACCATTCCAAGTCGTAGAATCCTCCCATGTATTCCCGCCAGGAATGGATATTTCTTTTTCAATTGCAAAATCCAAAAACGCCATTGTATAAAGATGTCCTGCGGTATCTTTCCATCCCATGCTTGATTCTTTTTCAACAATAAAGACTCGAACAGTACCACCATACGTGCTTGCTTCATTGTTTTTAACTTCACATTCAACTTTTACCTTGGTTCCACCCATCCAAGTTGCTTTTAGGGTAATGTCTACATCACTTACAGACCTTGCACCACATGAGTTTATGCTACTGGTATAAGCTGATTTTGCACTAGAAACACTTCCTGCTCCAATATTTACTCTATATCCCCCATCCCACCAAACAGTTGGATAACCATATAAATTAAAATCATTTCTTGCTCTTGCATACGCTTTGCTATTCTTATTACATACCAATGTGACATAGTAAAAATCCAATTGACCTTCTTCATAAAGCTCCATTAAAGCACCATGTGCATATTTGCAAAAGCCACACGTAGTGGATGTCCCAAATTCTGCAAGGGGCGTATGGGTAGCTTTTCCCCCACTAGTATAGTTGTTATTTTTATTGTTTTCTTTTTCAACATTTATTGCACTAGCTCCAAGTCCACTAAGGACTAAAATTCCAATAATTAATATAGGTAAAAATTTCTTCATTTTAAACCTCCACCAATTGTTTATTGTTAACAATTGTGAACTATTAAATATTTCGGTTCATCATTTATTACCTAAAAATAATTTTAAATTCTAATTTGATATTTTATTTTTTAAAATAAAAACTAACTAGTAGCTTTCATACCTTCTCTATTTTTAAAGTGTACTTTTAACATCTTTTTTATTTTATATTTACCCCAATAATGTCAAGTAGATGTTGTAATAATATGAACCTATCTATTATCTTTTCGAAAATAATTTTAAACAAATTTTGTTTTACTAAACTTCTTTCCTTGGAAATTACACTAATATCTGAGCTATTTACTACTGCTGATGCTTGATTACCTGCCATATCCCTAATCACAAACTTAAAGGAATATTTAGGTCGAAATTGTATAATTATTGAAAAAACATATTCTGGTCCAGGACCGGTGATAACCTTAAATAATCCATTGTTTAAATATATCTCCAGTCTATCAAAAATACCTCCATTTATATTATCAGTAACATTTATGATAAAGGTTACTTCCCACTTCCTCCAGCCAATTTTTACTTTCTCCCAGGTAACATTTATTTCAGGTGGTGTTTTGTCAATATCTAGAATTGCAGATTTTATATCTTCTTCATTTCCATCAATATCAATTGAATAATACTCGATTAGAATATCACTTCCATCTTCTGAAAGGATAAATGGAAATTCATAAGTCTCCCAAACTCCCTTATTTATTCTATAATACGTGGCATTTACTTCGATATCGTCTTCTGCCTCAAGAGTTACAGTAACATTACTAATATACCATCCATTTTCACCATCTGGATATTCAGGATCAAAAGAAATTTTTGTATAAGGTGGAAATTCAAAGTTTCCAAATGGCTCCATCATAGGATACCAATCATAATCATATTCTTCATATTCTGAATAAATTAAATATGGTTCATCACCAATTCCATCACCGTTACTATCTTCACCTTTATAGTCACTCCAATAATTTCCACCAGAAGGATATCCATCATCCCAATCATTACAGTCACAAGTACATAAAGCCTGACTGTTTTCACCACCATTATTTATAAAATTATTATGAAATACTCTATTATCTGACCCCCCGCCCATACACATAAATAATTCAATACCTATTTCAGAGTTTGAAATTACATTATTATTAAATACAAGATTTTCTTGGGACATTATCAAATATATTCCTCTTTTATTTCCTGTAATGTTGTTAAGAAAAATTTTATTATCACTATGATGGTCCCAGATAGTATGTTCGAAATGAATGCCATCATAAGCATTATCATAAATATTATTTAGAAAAATTTTATTTAAAGAGCTATTCTCTTTCATTGGAGGATCTTGAGTTCTAAACATAATTCCATTTTTATTTCCTGTTAGAATATTTTCCTTAATAACACCATTTGTAACATTGTAAAACACGATTCCATCATGGGATATTCCGCCTGTATAAATGTAACTATTACTGATTTCAAAAAATACATTTGTGTTTCTAATAGTTATACCATCTTTAGTTGCTGCACTTATCTTCCAATCTTCAATTGTATAAGGATCATTTGAAGTTCCCGATCCACCCGTAACACCATTTTCACTGGTGAAATCATCATTACCCTGGATATAAATTGGATCATGTGGAGTATATGATAATTGTTCTGAAGTTGCCTTACAAACATCAGCATTGATAGCTGGAAAAATACCAGCGCTTACAAACAATATTATAACAATTATTACAAATAATTTTTTCATTTTGCATACCTCCAAAAAATACTAAAAAACTGTTGAAAAATTGGATAATTTTCTAAAAACTTTAAGAGTAATGAATTGTATGTTTCTTTATTTCTAGGAATTGTAATCGGGTATTCACTCCAGGGACCCTCAAGCCCATATTCATCTATTGCTGCTGCTCTGATAATATATAATGCCATATGATACCAAGTATGGGTAGCATTTACTTCAACACCAGGAGGAGTTGGACCCACATATTCAAAAGGAGAATTGTCACCCCAGTCAATCTTATAAGTGAGATAATAACCATACTGAGATGATGTATTAAAAGTGAATGTATATGCTACTCCTACCTTGCCATGTGTAGGACCATTAATAATCACACTTGGAGTACAATTACTACCTGTAGTAAAGGACCATATGGGGCCCTCAGTTGACAAACCTCCGCTATCCCACGCAACAATTTGCCAATAATATGTTTGATACAAAGTAAGAGTGTAAGGTATTTTCCAATAATTTTCCTTTTGTTGCAAAGATTTTATTGCAGGAGGAAAGACATCATCAAAATAAACATCATATCTCAATGTGTCACAAGGATTTGGATCACTACAATTCCAAAGTAAATATTCTAGATCAATGGGTACACGAGGCTCTCCATCATCTGGAATAGGTTTACTTGGAAAATAGGGTGGCAAATTTTTTTCTGTTATAAAATACCAAATCGGTCCAGATGTTTTTAGACCATGTTCATCCCAGGCAACTACCTTCCAATAGTAGGTTGTATTGAAATCTAATAATGACGATGGTGGTGGGTCTGTACAGTTACCACTTTGGTTATAGCTAATCTGGGGTGGAGGACTATAGTTTCCAAAATATACATCATAAGTAACATAATCACCATCAGGATCACCTCCAGTCCAACATAAAAAAGGAGGGCAAATACTCCTATTAATTGTACCATTAAATGGAATGGGATTACTTGGTTCAAATGGAGGATTATTAGAATTACAAAAAGAAGTTACTTTACGGATATTTCCACTTAATGGAGTGATACTCATACCAATGAGTAGATATATTATTAAAAAAGTTAATAAAATACCAATTATCTTCTTACTCATTACCTATTCCTCCCTTGATACCATTATAAAAATCAATTATTAGTTTATAAATATACTCCAAGGGACAAGAATTTATATTATTTAGGATAATAGCTAAAGCTTTGGTTATTTAAAAAGATATTTTAAAATTGGAAATGTATTTAGAATTCTTTCAAAAATCCATTTTATATTCCAATTATATGATTTAGTCTTTGGAATAATTACTTCTTTGTATGCTGTCACACTAACTCCCTCCTCATCTTCTACTGTAACAGAAATAGTATATGATCCCTTTGTATCCCAGATATGAGAATCACTAACTTCGGACCCAGATGTAAATGGCCCCAACCAATCACTACTTGTTCCATCATCCCAATTCCATAGGACATAGAGAGTATCATCATCAGGGTCTGTTGCAACAATAGAATAGGTATATTCTGTACCAGGAACACCTGTTGCAGGTCCATGTATTGTTGGTTTATCAGGTGGATGATTTTCTACAATGATTCCTGCTAATACAAGGGATGGATCCCCATAAAGATTGAATGTATACATATCAAGGTATTCAGCATAGTGACTCCACCCATAATTATAATTACAAAAATATTTTGAATCGTATAGAGCCTCGCCAACTACTTTTGAGTCATTAATCATGAAACGGTTGAATTCATAAATAATTGAATCAGAACCTCCTGGAGGATTTGGCCAATCAAAAGACCCATAAGGTGAACGTGCAGAGGCAACAACACCAATTGAAGCGCCCATGGAAGGGTCAGTTAATAAATCAATACCCAAATTTCCACCTGAAGCAGGTTCCGGACAACCAACATAACAGGATTCTGCGGTAACAACTGAGGGATAATCATCATCAAGGTTTGAATACATATTTATGAAATCTGGCCAGGAAATTTCATTTGCTTCTGGAACACCATTTCCATTATCCCATGACCAAACCTTTCGAGCAACTCGATTAGTCCAACCATGACCTTGCCAATTAACAATAGAATATTGCCCGTTTCTCCAGTCATTAATAAAAGCTGATTCAGTAAGTGCAGGCCAAGAATATACCGATGTTTCCAATCCAGACTGTTCACTATAATGACTAATTGTCCAGCCGCTCATAATGTGCTTTTCAATATAATGTGAAAGCTTTGCACCATCCATTGCAGGATTCCCACTGAAATCTTCATTTGTAAAATAAAAAAATGCTCCAACATGTAAAGCATTTTCTTTCCAATCTCCAGTATCTTGTTCGAAAGTAACAAGTTTATCAAGAGTATAGGTAATTTTTGATTTTACATTAGTTGGAATCCTTCCAACATATACATCTGGATAAAAATCAGGATAGTCCTGTCCATATTCTCCATAGTAACCATCACCATCATAATCCCACGAATCAGCATCACTGCTTGATAAATCAGCGTAATAATAATCAGTTGGTACTTCTCCACTAGTCCAATCAAAAATATCAAATCTATGATTGGTTGGATCTGGATAACAATATCTCATGGGAATTGTTTCATGATTACCAACTATTAATAGGAAGTTAATTCCCCACTCTTCATGGTATGACCTTAGAAAGTTTCTAATTTTCTCAGGTAAATCTTTACCTGATTGGGATGCAATCTCACTATCTGTTATATTTACTATTTTTACATTATAGCCAATTAGAGTTTTCCATCCTATAAATGTAGATGAAATAATTGCAGTATAGAGTGATTCTGTAGTAATGATAATATAATCATATGTCTGAAAATTGTTAAGTGTCCTGATTGGTTTATGAAGGTTTTTTATTTCTTCATAACTCTTAAAATTCTTTAAGTCATTTTTGTAGGATACAGAATAAAATTTCAGTTCTCCATTTGGATTAGTTATTGGAAATATGTTTATTTTTGAGTCTTTTGATTCTAGAAAACATTTATTATCAATTTTATTATCTGTTGCTAAAACTTGTAATCCACCTAATATAAACAAACCTACTATTAAAAATACTATAATATTTTTCATTTTTCATCCTCCCATTAATTTGATATAAGATGAAAAGGATTAAAATAATTTAAACCTTTTTAATAAAAATTTGAACATTATAAATATATTTTCTAGATTTTTACTAAAAAACTTGACTTTTTAAAAAACTTAGTTTATCTGAACTCATTTCATATTTTTTTGGAAATCTAAATCTTTTTTTTGATCTATTATTTCATTAGATTTTTTTCTTTTAATCAAATACTCAAACTCTATTTTAACAATATATATGCAAATTATTCATTTTTTCTTTTTATAGGTGTTCAGGTATCTTTTGTGCTTTTATGAAACTTGGTTTTATTCTTTTCAACTCTACCCAAGAATTATTTTTAGAAGGTTTTACATTTAAAGAATTTGAAAGTACAAAGTTTCTCCATTTTTCAACGCTATCTGATACTTGATTATAACAGGGACTGCATAGATGATGTTTCTTTCCCATTGTTGGATGTATATATCCTTTTAGAATTCCTAGCTTCTTTCCACATTCTTCACATTCTTTCATTTTTTTGTCACCAATTATACTATATGATTAATAGTAAACATTAAACGGCTCTTCAAAAAACTCGACAAAATTAAATTAAGAATCCAAAAAAATTTTCTTTTGTCGAAATTCACGTAAAAATCAATAAAAACAGTAATTTAAAAAAAAAACAAAAAATCAACTATTTTTATGTATATTTTTTAGCAATTTAACCATCTTATATTTCAATAATTCATTTTCTTTTTTAATGATTCGTAAGATTTACATTTCAAATCATTTTTTTTCCTTAACATAACGACAAAACATTAGTTAATCTGAAATTTTTTATAATTTTGTCGAATTTTTTCATGAGCCATTTATTGTTTGTTTTTCAATATTATGATTTTGGAGGTATAAAAAAAATGAATATATCATGTCATGCAACAAATCAAGAAGAAATCGACGAATTGGCAACAATCGTAAAGGTATTTGTTGTAACTGAAAGAATAAAGCAGATTGCAGGAACATGCTAAATGATTTTTTAAATTTAAAAAAATTATTTTTATTTATGATATTATTTAACACTTTTTATAATTTTCAACTTTTGGAAATATTTAAATCAATATATTATATTACACTTTTTAAAATTTTATTGAGGGAGGAACTTTCAAAATGAAAAGAAAAATAATTGGAATAATTTTAAGTATGCTTTTGATTACAACTGCTATTCAAGCAGTAGGAACAATTGAAAATGATAATTTTGCCATGAGGAAAAATTCAAGTTATAATAGTTTAATAAAACAGGCTTCCCCTAGTAGTTTTAATCCAGGATTTTGGAAAGAGCAGGATATACTGAATGCACCTGATGGGGAATACTATGACTTCTATGGCTATTCTGTTTCGACTGATGGAAATTATGCTGCTATAGGTGCATATGGGGATGATTATTATCGAGGTTCAGTTTATATATTCAAACGTACTGGTACTGCTTGGTCATTTGAAAAAAAGCTGTTGGCTCCTGATGGATATGATAATCACAATTTTGGGTGTTCTGTTTCTCTTGATGGTGAACGCGTCCTAATAGGGGCATTTGGTGATGAATCTTATATGGGTTCAGCATATATATTCAAACGTACTGGTACTTCATGGTATTTCGAAGCAAAACTACAAGATTACTATGGAGACCCTTCCGACATCTTTGGTTGGTTTGTTTCTCTAAAGGGTGACTATGCTCTAATAGGATCACCTGGTGATGATGGTTACAAGGGTTCTGCATATATATTCCAACGAAGTGGTTCAAGTTGGACACAGCAATATAAATTAACTGCCTCTGACGGTACATCTGGTGATAGGTTTGGTCGTTCTGTTTCTTTATATGGTGACTATGCTCTAATAGGAGCATGGTATGATGATAACTGGAAGGGTTCGGCGTATGTATTCAAACGCAGTGGCCAATATTGGTATCAGGAGGATAAACTGGTTGCTTCAGATGGGGTAGCAAGCGATTTGTTTGGTGAATCTGTTTCTCTTTATGGTGACTACGCTTTAATATCATCCCAAGGGGATGATGACAATGGAGATAATTCTGGTTCAGCATATATATTTAAACGCAGTGGTACAAATTGGATACAACAGCAAAAACTACTAGCATCAGATGGTGCAAGCTCTGACTACTTTGGTAGTTCTGTTTCTCTTTATGATAACTGCGCCTTAATTGGAGCAGCTCTTGATGATACCGAAAGGGGTTCAGCATATATATTCAAACGCTATGGTACTTCTTGGTCACAACGCGCTAAGCTAACTGCCTCAGACGCTACAATTGGTGATAGATTTGGATATGTTTCTCTCTATGGTGACTACGCCCTAATAGGAGCGTATTTTAAGGGCAACTATCAAGGTTCAGCATATGTATTTAAATATGATGATCCTCTTGAAAAAGTACCACTTATTGAATTCATCGATCCATCTGTTTTAAATTTTAGAAAAATTCCTTTAGGATTGTTAAACACCGGTAATGGATCAGCAGAAGATATCACTTGGGAAATGGAAATAATTGATGGAGGAGGAATTTTTAGGGGAAAATTATTTAATCCAAAATATCAAAGCGGATATACTCCGCTACTAGGTCCTGGTCAAGACTTTGGAGAAGACATAGATTTGAGGGGATTAGGTTTAACAACGGTAAGACTCATTATTACCTACACATTAAAAGATTTACCTCAATGTCCTGTAGAATTTAAAGTAAAAAAAGATTATAGGGATTTAGGAGTAACAGCTTTACAAACGATTCCTAAAATATTACAACCAGATGAGCTTTGGAATGAAGTTGATAGTTACGAATATTATGATGAAAGTGATCAACAAGGTGTTGAATTATACATTGAAGGTATAAACCAATGGCATAATGTTGGAGTAATTTATAATAGTGATGATAGGGCTAATGAAGTAGCCTTTATTGCTATGTGTAAGTTTACTGATGGTCATGCTAATCTTGTAGAATGCGGAATTACAAGAGATGTAGTTATGAGCGAAAAGGCACATTGGGTAGTAGAAACATTAAATGGGAAATAGATATTTTATTCTCAAATATTTCCATTTTTTTTCTATTTAATAAATCAATTATTATTATTCTCTAATTAGGATTAGTTATGGAAATATTTAAATTATTTTATTATATTATGATTTAAAAATTGATTTGAGGGAGGAATTTAAAAACATGAAGAGAAAAATTATTGGAATTGTTATTTTTGTATTGTTTATTGCAACTGCTTTACCAACAACAGGATTTGATAACCTAACTATTAAAAAGAATAGAAATCAGTATAATCTTGAGAATGGTTTTTTAAATAATGATTACAATTGGAATATTACTGAGGTTGTATCCACAGAGAGCACCAGTAATTCCCGATTTCCATCCTTAGACGTTGAATCTGATGGAACTATTCACGTAACATGGTATGATTACACTAATTATGGTGGTTCAGGTTACGATGCAGATATTTTCTATAAACAGAGATCAAGTAGTGGTACCTGGAGTACTACTGAGGTTGTATCAACTGAAAGCACAAATGATTCTTCTGAACCTTTTATAGTTGTGGATAATAGTGGAACTGTTCATATTGCATGGTTTGATCATACTGATTATGGTGGTTCTGGTACTGATGAGGATGTTTTTTATAAGCAGAGATCAAGTAGTGGAACTTGGAGTACTACTGAAGTTGTCTCGACTGAAAGCACTAGTAAATCATGGTATCCATCTTTAGATGTTGACTCAGATGGAACTGTTCACGTAGCATGGTTTGATGATACTAATTATGGTGGTTCTGGTTACGATATGGATATTTTCTATAAACAGAGATCAAGTAGTGGAACTTGGAGTACAACTGAGATAGCTTCTGTGTCAAGTACAGGACATTCATCAACTGTTTTTTTGACTGCAGAATCAGATGGAACTGTTCACGTAGCGTGGTTTGAATATACAGATTATGGTGGTTCAGGACCTGATACTGATATTTTCTATAATCAGAGATCAAGTAGTGGTACCTGGGGTACATTTGAAGTTGTATCAACTGAAAGCACTAATAGCAGTTACAATCCTTCCTTGGGTGTTGACTCTGATGGAACTGTTCATGTAGTATGGTTTGATTTCACTGATTATGGTGGTTCTGGTTCCGATACTGATATTTTCTATAATCAAAGATCAAGTAGTGGTACCTGGGGTACTACAGAGGTTGTCTCTACAGAGAGCTCTAGTAGTTCCTCCCACCCTTATCTTGACGTTGAGGTTGATGGGACTGTCCATTTAGCATGGATTGATTTCACTAATTATAATGGGTCAGGTACTGATGGTGATATTTTCTATAAGCAGAGGTCAAGTAGCGGAACTTGGAGTACTACTGAAGTTGTCTCAACTGAAAGCACTTATCAATCTGCTTTTCCCTCTTTAGCTGTTGAACCAGATCGGACAGTTCATGTAACATGGGAAGATTTTACAAATTATCTTGGTTCTGGTAGTGATTGTGATATTTTTTATAAAAATAGAAAAGTTTTTGCACCTATTCCAGACATACCAATCCTTGAGTTAGTAAATATTAAAGGTGGCGTGCTAGGTTTTTCAGTAGGTTTGAAGAATTTTGGAGAAAAAACAGCCTATGATATAACCTGGGAGATGAATGTAATAGCTGGATTATTATTTCCAGATAGTGATGGAGGAGAAATACCATATTTGGAACCTGGGGAAGAAGAAAGGATCCCATTAAAGTGGAAGTTTGGTCTTGGTAAATCAACTATTGAATTCCGTTGTCATTATACTATATCTATTGGTGAAACTAGAGAGGAATTTGATGTAAGTGCAAAACAAGAATACAACGATCTTGGTTTTCTAATAGGTCACTCGTTCCCTGAATTTATGCAACCTGTGAAAGAATGGAAAGATGTTCAAACCTTCAATTATCAAGAAGATGTTGGAGTAAAAGGGGTTTTATTGAAATTTGAAGGGATAAACCAGTGGCATAATGTTAGAGTTGTTAGAGGTCTTGATTCTGGTTCTTCAGATGTAGCATTCTTCGGATTATGTAAATTTACAAATGGTGAAGCTTTTATCGAAGAAGGATGGATCACAAGAAGCGATATTGAAAGTGCCCTTGCACATTGGGAAGTAGAACTAGTAGACGGAGAATAAATTTCCCTAATATTTCTTTCTTTCTATTACTATATATTCATTCTGTTATTTTATTTGATTAACTAGGTTATGGTAATATTTAAATCAATATATTATATTACACGTTTTAAAATTCTAAAGAGGGAGGTAGGCAAAATTGATGAAAAAGAAATGGTTAGGAATGCTGGTTTGTTTATTGTTTTTTGGAGCAAGTATCGTTTCTAGTATTAATATTCAAATGCAAGAGGTAGCAAAGAGCAGCGGAGGTATTTTTTTATATGTTGGTGGTAGTGGACCTGGTAACTATACTAAGATTCAGGATGCAATTGATAACGCAACTAGTGGAGATACTGTATTTGTCTATAATGGTGTATATTATGAGAATGTGATTGTTAATAAAAGAATTGATTTAACTGGTGAGGATAAGAGTAGTACTGTTATTGATGGTGGTGGAACTGGTGACGTTGTACATGTTTCTGCTGATTGGGTGACAATCAGTGGGTTTACTATAAATAACAGTGGTAGCGTTGGTATTTCTCCTTATGATTCTGGGATTGATATACGTTCAGACAACAATCATATCATGGGTAACAACATATCAAATAACAATTACTACGGCATCTTTCTATATTCCTCCAGCAGCAACAATATCACAAGTAACACCGCTAACAACAATAACATCGGCATCTATCTGACTTCCTCCAGCAATAACAATAATGTCATGGGTAACAACGCATCGAACAACAATGGCAACGGTATCTACCTGTATTCTTTTTGCAACCACAATAATGTCATGGATAACTATGTATCAAACAACATTCAATATGGCGTCTACCTGCTTTACTACAGCAACAACAATAATGTAACAGGTAACAACGCATCGAATAATAACCGCGGCATCTTTCTAGCTTCCTCCGGCAGCAACAATATCACAGGTAACAATGTATTAAACAACAACGATGGCATCCATCTGCAGGTCTCCAGCAGCAACAATATCACAGGTAACAACGCATCGAATAATAACCGCGGCATCATTCTAGCTTCCTCCAGCAATAACACCATTTATAACAACTACTTCGACAACATCAATACTAACGTCTATGATAATAAACAGAATATATGGAATATAACCAAAACTAGTGGATCAAATATCGTTGGTGGACCATGGCTTGGTGGAAATTATTGGAGTGATTACACTGGAAAAGATTTAGATGGAGATGGTTTAGGTGATACTCCTTACAATATTTCTGGAGGAAATAATAAAGATTATCTTCCATTAACAGATTGGGAAAATCACCCTCCTGATACACCAACAATAACTGGTCCTACCAATGGAAGTGCTGGAACAGAGTATGAATATACTTTTACAGCAACAGACCCAAATGGAGATGCCATAGCAGAATTCATAGTAAACTGGGGAGATGGTACTGGGAATGAAACCATCGCTGGACCTTCACCAGCAAATGCAAGTCACACATGGACAACACAAGGAGTTTATACCATCCAAGCAAAAGCAGTAGACCCTTATAGTGCTGAGAGCAGTTGGGGTGAGTTACAGGTTACTATTCGAGTTCAACATATTCCAGACATACCAATACTTGAGCTAGTAAATATAGAAGGTGGAATACTAGGTTTTTCAGTAGGTCTTAAAAATTTTGGAAATAAAACAGCATATGATATAACCTGGGAGATGACGGTATTGGATGGTTTATTGTTTCCAAATTATGATAGCGGAGAAATATCAGAATTGGAACCTGGGGAAGAAGAAAGGATCCCATTGAAGTGGAAGTTTGGTCTTGGTAGATCAACTATTGAATTCCGTTGTCAATATACCATATCTATCGGTGGAACAAGAGAGGAATTTGATGTAAGTGCAAAACAAGAATGGAATGATCTTGGCTTTCTCATTGGGCATGCATTTCCTGAATTTATGCAACCTGTGAAAGAATGGAAAGATATTGAGTCGTATAATTATCAAGAAGATGCTAGGGCTCAAGGTGTTTTGTTGAATTTTGAAGGTATAAACCAATGGCATAACGTTAGAGTTGTTAAAGGCCTTGATTCCGGCAATTCAGAAGTAGCATTCTTAGGTTTATGTAAATTTACAGACGGTGAAGCATTTATCGAAGAAGGATGGATCACAAGAAGCGATATTGAAAATGCTCTTGCACATTGGGAAGTCGAACTAGTAGATGGGCAATAAAAATACCCTAAAATATATCTTTTTTTCTTTTAATTTAACCAACTACAGAGTAAACCATTTATAAAATTTAACTACGAGGGATTAAGAAAAAAATCCCTTGTTGATAATTGTATCTTGGTAACTTTTTTAAACAAATAGATTATGTGTACTCTGATCATATGTCACCTGTGAGAGAATGGAAGGATATAGAGTCTTATGTTTATAAGACAGATGTTTCTGCTAGAGTTGTTGAACTGATTTATAGACATATTAATCAATGGCATAATGTTAGAGTTGTTAAACCTTCAACCTCAGAAGTATCATTTTCGGCTCAATGTAAATTTACTAATGGTGTGGGTGTTCTTGATGATGGATGGGCTACAAGAAGTGATGTTGAAAATGGTCTTGCACATTGGGAAGTCGAACTAGTAGACGGAGGATAAATTTTTTAAAAAAATTACTTTCTTTTCTTTTATTAAAACTAACTACAGACTAAACCATTTATAAAATTTAGCTACACGAAAATAGGTATATTTTCTTATTATTTTTGGGAATTTTGAATGCAAATCTTCAATTAATTCATGTAATTGATTAATGTTTTTTACATTAATTTCTATTTCTAAATCAGCATATCCAATTGTATAATCAACACATCTTAGAAGAGGGTTTTTTTCTAAATATTTAATTATTTGATTAACCTTTGTATACTCACTTAAATAAAAATCAACCTTCCATCCTTGATAACCAATTTTTTCTAAATCAATTTCAATTGTAAAACCAAGTATTACTTTTGAATCCACCAGCCTTTTAATTCTTTGATTAATTGTTGTAACATTTGAATTAAGTTTTTTTGAAATCTCAAGTGTGGGCATTCTTGCATCGGCTGCAAGTAATTTAAGTATGTCTAAATCAAATTGATCAATTTTTACTTTTCCCAAATTACTACGTTTAGGGATTCTATCAGTTTCTCCAATATCCTCTAGTAAAAACGATTGGCCATAAATAAGTTCACCCATGTATACAGAAAATACTTGCTCTGAAAAGTAATCACCAAACTTTTCAAGTGTTTTTTTCCAGAAAGGATATATATCAAAGATTTTTTCAACATTCATTACAACTCCTAAATCATAGCTTCCTTGTATTGAAAAAAGAGATTTTACATAATCATATACCAAAAAATGATTAATGATGTCTTTTTTGATTTCTGGGGTAACATATTGAAATTTAAAATAAAATCTTAAAAGGTTTAATCCTAATTGAAGTTCATCGTAATATGCAAAAAAACACATAATAATGCCATTATCGATTAATTTTTTTACTCTGCTTGCAACTACATCTTTTGAAAGACCAACCTTTCTACCTATGCTTCTAAAAGATTGCCTGCTATTTTTGTCAAGCTCGTATAATATTTTTCTATCTTTTAAATCAAGCTTTTCCATAATTCCTAGACAAATTGATATTATTTGATTGATATATGAAATTTTGTCTGTTTTTTTAGAAACTATATTCTGTTACTTAACACACAATTGATGTTCAGGTGCTGGAATAATGAATATTGTAAGTAAAGCAACAATACAAGAGAAAATCGGAGATATGTAAATAAAAATTAATATATTTGCTATAATTAACATAGCAAAGAAGCTTGTTGAAATGATTTCAATATCATACACTAAAAATCCTTATTAAATATATGATTTTTTATAATAATTATTTCTAATCTATATGATAGAAATATTTAAATTAATATATTATATTGTTATCTGATAATTTTATAGTTATGAGGGAGGAAAAAAAAATGAAAAATGGATTATTTAAAAAAGGATTTGTTGTTGGATTAATGATTATTTTTGTTGGAGCTAGTAATATACCTAGTATTGGTATTAATGAATTTGTTGTTCAAAATGAAAATCAATCATATGATCATGATGTTGGTGTTGAAAATATCATTTCACCAGTGGATGATGGACCTGGAAGGACACTGCCTGTAGAAGTTTCCATAAAAAATTATGGTCAAAATACAGAATCCTATTTTGAAACGCGTACAGAGATAACCGAAATAGATCTCGATTACGGCGAAGAAGTATTTAGTGATGACTTTCAATCTTGTTATCCATGGCCACCAGCTGGATGGACCAGAACCCATACCAACTGGCAGTGTTCGTATTCAAATTATGCAGGAGGATCATACATTGAAGCAAAGTTCACTCAAAGCCCAATTCAAACTGATCAATTCCGATTTTATACTCCTGCAATAGACACCAGTGGTTATGCAGCTTTAGGGATAGAATTTAAACATTATGTCGATCACGATTCAACACCATATACATTACAAGTAGAAACATCAGCCGATGGAACAAATTGGGATGTCGTGTGGGATATAAATCCAATTGGTAATGTTGGCCCAGAAACAATAACAACAATAACAAGTAAGAACATTGGTCCAACCACATATGTGTCTATGACATTTAATGGAGACAGCGGGAATATTAAAAATTGGTATTTTGATGACATAGTTATCAAAGGATATTATTTATTAGAATCAGAATACTATGACGTATTAACCTTATCTGGCGATATTGACCCTGGAGAAACCATTGACCTCATATTTTCAGATTGGACACCAGAATTTCTAACACATGAAACATCTGATATTAAAACATATTTAGTAAAAGCATGCACTTATTTAGATGAACCTCCAGATGAGAATTCAGCAAATAACTGTAAAACAGAAATATTTACATTAGATTACTGGCATGACGTTGGTGTTGACGAGATTATCTCTCCCGAGACACTTATATCACCTGGAACATACGATATTGAAGCTATTGTAGCAAATTATGGTACATTCCCAGAATATGATTTAACTGCTTCTGCTGAAATTAAAAGGGAGGAAGTTACAGTATGGGGTCCTGTATATATATCAGGTATAGATCTTGATATCCCTTTAGGTGGTACAACATCACTTGTTTTTGGTGAATTCGATTTCTCAGAGGAGGGTAAATACGAATTGACTATCTGCATCCCATTAGCCCATGATGATTTTCCTGATAATAACTGTTTAACAAATACAATTTTAGTTGGAGATAATCCATTACTCCCAGCTCTTGATTTCGAAAATTCGAAAGGTGGTTTGCTTGGAATTTCAGTAGAATTGAAAAATTCTGGAGGAGGAACTGCACATGATATAAAGTGGTCAATGAATGTATCGGAAGGAATGGTAAAAGTATTTTTTGGAAAGGATAGAGGAGAAATATCACAATTGGGACCAGGTTCTAAAGAAACAATCAATATAAAACCAATGTTAGGATTAGGGAAAATAACTTTTACATTTTATTGTGAATACAAAATATATTTTTCAAGAGATGAACAGGATATAACACATGAAACTCCTCCTAGAGAAACATCGGGATTTTTTATATTTTTTTCGAATCCAGAACCAAATGAGGATGAAATCTGGGTTGAAGTTGATAATTATGAATATTTTTCTTCCCAAGGAAAAAAATTTGTTAATATAACTTTTGATGTTTGGCAGAATATACATACAGTTCGATTAATAAAAAATAGTCCACCTTTCAACCAACAGTATGGACCGCTTGACTTGGTTTTTAAAGATGGTAATACTACAATTAACGAAAACTGGGAAACGGAACCATTTGTAGTAAGTAAAGAATCTAAATGGGAAGTACTTGACATATAAAATCCTTTTTTCCTCTTTTTTATTTTTTAAATTTTGTTTTTCTATTTTTAGTTTTTATTGGCAAATGTTGTAATGATAGATATATAAACTTAAATATAGTGTTATGTATTTTTATTTGAGAAGGGGAGGTTAAAAATAAGAATGAAGAAAAAATCAGAAGAAATATTTAATTTAAGTGGCTCTATGATATACAACCAACATCTGAAAATGGTTATATTGCCACGGGAGTAACTTAAGAAGATAATATGAATTATGGTTGGCTTCTAATAGTAGATATAGATGGGAATAAATTACAATAAATTATAGTTTTGGAGATAAGTGGTATGATTGAGCTTGATGTGAAAGATCGGAAGATACTCTATCAGTTGGATTTGGATTCCCGACAATCCTTTCGATCTCTTGGAAAAAAAGTGGGTCTTTCTAAAGATGTAGTGACTGGTCGGGTGAAGAAACTTCAGGAAAAAGGAGTTATTAAGGGATTTCGTGCGATTGTGGATTATTCACGAGTTGGATTTAATCTGTATCGGTTTTATTTTTCATTTCAGAATGTTAGTCCTGAGTTAAAACAAGAGATTATTTCGTATTTTTTTAAAAATAAATATTCGACTGATATAGTATCGCTTGAGGGAAAATTTGATTTGTTGGTTGCTATTTGTGTGCAGAATAATCCACAAGCCTATTTACAGCTTTTTGTCAGGGAGAATATTATGCAAATAGGTTTCTGGTCGATCAAAAGGAGTTTCCACCGAAGAAAATTTGTCAGTGGTTTGATAGTGGAAAACGACTTGAAATTGATGAGGTTGACCATCAGATTATAAAGGATATTTCCGAATATTCACGGATATCTACGGTTAAACTTGCACAGTCTTTGGATCTTACGGCAGTGGCGGTTAATAATCGGTTGAAAAAACTCTTGGATGCAGGTATTATTGTTGCCTATCGGTTGGGAATTGATTTTAACAAAATTGGATATTTTTTGTATAAAGTGAATATTGAATTAAATCAGTTTGAATCAGTGGATGGAATTGTAAAATATATTAAGTCCAATCCGCATTTTATATACATTTGTAAATCAATTGGGTATGTAGACCTTGAGGTTGGATTTGTACTAAGAAATACGCATGAGCTACGTCAGATTATGGAGGATGTATCTAGTCGCTTTCCTGAAGCGATTAAGGATTATTCGTATTTTTCTATTGTTAAGGTTCATAAAACCTGGGGGTTTTGATATTGGTATATTATCTTGTCACAAAAAGACGTTTATATTGATTTAATTAATTTAAAAGTGTGAAATATGGAAATTTAAAATAAAATCTTAAAAAATTTAATCCCAATTGAAGTGTATCGTAGCGTGGATAAAAAAGTTTAATTATTCCACTTTTTTCAGTTTTTACCTGATTTGCAACAACATCTTTTGAAAGGCTAACCTTTTTATAAATACTTCTAATAGATTGCCTGCTATTTTTGTCAAGTACGTATAATATTTTTCTATCTTTTAAATCAAGCTTTTCCATAATAATTCGACAAAATGTAATTTTATTTTAGCTATATTGCTATTTTGTCGGATTTTTTTAGGAGTCATTTAATGTTTATCACACTGTATTTAGATATTTGGTGATAAAAAAATGAAAAAAGATACCGGAAAAAAAGAGGCTGGAAACTTCCCAAAGCACAATACACTGATAATGATTGTTAGTATAGTAACTGTTTCCTTATTTGTTGGATTAGCTGTTCAACCAGCAATAGCCCAACGAGAACCTGCTGAAGTAATACCGACAGATATAGAAGGAGAATGTATACCATGCAAAGCTGTAAATATACCACAGCCAAAACTACCATGTAAGACATGTGCCTGTGCAGTTTACTACGCAATTGGGCATGCTAAGGAATCTACCAAAGAAAATGTCTCTAATAAATTGAATGAGACCGATAATAAAATTTATAGTGGATTTTTTACAGATCTAGCATTATGGATAGCAAAAGGAATTATAGAGGGTCTTGATAAATCTGGTTTTGATTTTGAGCCTAAATTGATGGATCTACTTGGGGTAATAGATATTAATATCAAAGAAAAAATTGAAATTCCTGTGCATAATCTTTCAAAAATCGTAGCTGCACTCCATGGTATTTTAGAAGGAGTCGCAGAATATCTTATAGATGTGTGTAATAATAGATCACAAAAAACAGTTTATGAAGCACAAGTTAAACCAATAATCCCACCACCCGTTAAATCAATAATCCCATTGAAAAATTTACTATCACTTGTTAGCAAAGCTCAAACCGGAGATGAATGTCATAGATGCAAAAATATTGATCGAATTAGTTCAAATAATGAACTTGGCCCAATATCAAGAATAATATTTATGATTTTGAAACACATAATTGCATAATTAAAATTATTTTTTCCTCCACCTTACCTCCCCCTCCCCTCCCTCTTTTTTTTTATATGAATTAAAAGTTTGAGCGTTAACAAAAATTGATCCGATTAATGCAGTTAATACAATTGCCAAAACAATTCCAAATATTTTTTTACTTATCTTATTTTTATTTGATTCTATTAATATTTTTTAATAATTTTGGACAGGATTGTACAATAAGCTATTTATATGAAATAATCAAAATATAAAAGAGTATTATAGAAGTGGCGAGTGATAATATGAGCTTAAATATATCAAAAATAAAAAAATTAAAATTTTCTTTTCGACCAAGGCAAGTATCATCAGATTTAAAATTTAGACAACACAATCATATAAAGAAAATAAAAACAGAGGGAAAATTACCAATTCCACCTAAAAAAATAAAAAAACCTAAAAATTCAACAAAAAAAGAAGTTAAACAAAAAAATAAAAAGTTAAAATTAAACTCAAAGAAAAAAACATCAAAAATTCCTAATAAAAATATTAAAAAACAAAAAACTCTAACAAAAAAACCGTTAATAAAAGAAAACAAAGAATATGCATTTATACAAAAGGCTCAAATAAATAAAATAAAACCTAGTAAAGTAATATATGAAAATACAGAAATTGAAATTGTTAAAGAATATGAAGAAGAATTTCCAATTTTAAGTGATATCCCTGAAAAAACTATTACTCAAGAAGCTAAAATTCAGGAAGGAGATTTAATCTTTGAAAAAAAAGGTTTTGGCTGGAAAGGATTAGGCTCTAGAAGGATAATTTTTGATAATATTAAAAAGGAATATAGATACGAAGTTATTGAACCCACTCTTTCGGAAGAAGAAGAGAAAATAAAAGAAAAAATAATTTATTTTTTTAGGGTTAGAGCTGACTTAGATGTTTTTGATACTAATGAGGCTGATAAAAAGCATAATCTAGAAAAAGCATTAGATCAAATTGTATCTGAAAATCATTTTAAATTTTCTAATTATACTAAGGACAAAATTTATTATTATGTATTTCAAGAGTTTATGGGATATGGTAAAATTGACATTTTGATGAAAGATAAAGGGATAGAAGATATTTCCTGTGATGGAATTGGTGTCCCGATTTTTATTTTTCATAAAGATTTTGAATCTATAAAATCAAATATTATTTTTAAAGATATTGATGTTCTAGATTCTTTTGTAGTAAAGCTCTCTCAAATGTGTGGTAAGCAGATATCTGTTTATGAACCAATTGTTGACGGAAAACTCTCAGATGGCTCAAGATTGCAAACAACTCTTTCAAGAACCATTACAAGATATTCAACATTTACAATTAGAAGATTTAAAGATGACCCATTGACCCCTATTGACTTAATTGAAAACAATACAATGTCAATTGATTTAGCAGCATACTTTTGGATGGCTATTGAAAAAGGTACCTCAATACTATTTTGTGGAGGTACAGCTACTGGTAAGACAACTGCACTTAATGCTCTATCACTCTTTTTACCATCAAACTTTAAAATTGTTTCAATAGAAGATACACGGGAGATTAATTTACCTCATGAGAATTGGATTGCAGGAACTACAAGAACAGGATTCACATCTTCAGAAATCACAAAGACCGGTAAAGACATTGATATGTTTGATTTAATAAAGGTTGCATTGCGTCAAAGACCAAAAGTAATCATTGTTGGAGAGGTTAGAGGAAAAGAGGCTTATACATTATTTCAGGCAATGACCACAGGTCATCTTTCTTATTCAACTGTTCATGCAAGCGATATGCATTCATTGATTCAAAGACTTGAAAATAAACCAATAGACTTGCCAAGGGCATTACTTACCTCCCTTGATTTAATTGTATTTTTGAATTCTGTTACTGTCAAAGGAAATCCTGTTAGAAGAATTACAAATG
>SMTZ1_10000380_pt1 | contig 48285 bp, 30 predicted proteins | sample DeeMarSWOR136_30_FD_25667 | JGI IMG/M metagenome (IMG submission 25667) | reverse complement strand
CTACAACTGGGCCAGTGAAATATATCCTTCCGATCTCTCTACGATCAGCTATTGCGATGTCAGGGGCGGCTATGCCGGCAGCGGCAATATCGATAATGACCCCTTTTTCTGCGACTGGGTTCACGGCGATTACCATCTGGCTGGCAATTCTCTCTGTGTCACCGCAGGATCTGGCGGCGGCTTCATGGGCCGATATGAGGTCGGATGCCCAGATGTGTACCCCCGGACACTAAGAGTCCCCCAGGATACCTCCCTCATCCAGGACGCCATCTTCGCCTCCTACCAGGGCGACACGGTGCTGGTGGACGTAGGCAGCTACCCAGAAAATATTAACTTCTGGGGCAGAAGGATTCTGCTGACCTCCAACTACATTCACTCAGGAGACACCTCCCACATCTCGCAAACAATTATAGATGGCGGCGGGGCAACTGCAAATCAGAGTGCGTTTTACTCCGTTGGCGGTGAGGACAGTTTGTCGGTTTTAAGCGGTTTCACCATCGCCAACGGGTATTGCTCCGGTTCCCACGGCGGGGGGATGACCATCAAAAACAATTCCCAACCTCACATTGAGGACTGCCGTATTGTCAACAACAGCGGCCCCTCCTCCAGTGTCCGGGGTGTGGGAATCTATTGCACCACCTCCTCTCCGACCATCCGACGCTGCCTGATAGGCAACAACTCGCCAATCGGCAATGGCAACTACGATCATTACGGGGCCGGAATATATCTGGCCGCTGCTGCTAGTCCGAAAATTATGGACTGTCAGATTACGAATAATCAGTTGGCTCAAAGTATATACCACCGAAATCATGGAGGTGGTTTATATTGCGATGACTCTTCGCCCACCTTCACAAACTGCCTCATCTCAGGAAACACAGCCGATTACGGAGGGGGCATGGAAACGGTCAATTCCTCCAACGTCACCTTTCAACACTGCACCTTCGACAGCAACTCCGTCCGGCACACCGGCGGCGCCATCCACTGCGGCACCGCTTCGACCGTTCAGGCTGACTCCTGTCTGTTCATCAAGAATAAGGCCCAACAGAACGGCGGTGCCCTGTACACCAGAGAAGGCGGCCACATCGATGCCCTGGGCAGCACAATAACCGATAACCGGGCCGGCGATGATTTCCAGGCTTTGGGGGCCTACAACTGGGCCAGTGAAATATATCCTTCCGATCTCTCTACGATCAGCTATTGCGATGTCAGGGGCGGCTATGCCGGCAGCGGCAATATCGATTACGATCCCTTCTTCTGCAACTGGGTAAACGGCGACTACCATCTGGCCGGCAATTCTCTCTGTGTCACCGCAGGATCTGGCGGCGGTCTCATGGGTCGATATGGGGTCGGATGCACAGATGTTCACCCCCGAACACTAAGAGTCCCCCAGGATACCTCCCTCATCCAGGATGCCATCCTGGCCTCCTACCAGGGCGACACGGTGCTGGTGGATGTGGGCAGCTACCCAGAAAATATTAACTTCTGGGGCAGAAGGATTCTGCTGACCTCCAACTATATTCACTCAGGTGACACCTCCGATGTCTCACAGACAATCATAGATGGCGGCGATTCAACGGTCAATCAGTCCGGGGTTTCCTTTGTTGGGAATGAGGACAGTCTTTGTATCATATCCGGGTTTTCCATAACCAATGGTTGGGCATCCGGATCGCACGGTGGCGGGATTACCCTAAAAAATGGTTCCAGATCCACAATTCAAAACTGCTGGATTGTCAATAATGATGGCCCCCCTCAGGCTGCGAAAGGAGTGGGGATCTATTGCAGCGCATCCTCGCCGTCATTCGATGACTGTCTTATTCAGAATAATTCAATTACCAGTAACGGTAACTACGACCATTTCGGAGGCGGAGTTTATATCGCCTCCTCCGCTGCGCCCAATTTCAACAACTGTGACATACTCGATAATCAGATTGCTTTTGGCATATACCATAGAAACTACGGCGGGGGCGTTTACTGTAACAATTCCTCTCCTATGTTCCGCAACTGCAGTTTCTCCGGAAACACCTCAGACTACGGTGCCGGAATTGAATTGGTGAACTCGCCGGATGTCATCATCCAAAACAACTTTTTTTCATACAACAATGCGCGGGATGGAGGCGGTGCGATATACATGAGTTATTCAGACCCTCTCGTGATTAATAACACCATCAGCAGAAATTCCGCGGGGTCTACCGGCGGCGGAATTTATTGTGAACATACCAGCCCGACCATCATGAACACGATATTATGGTCAAACATGGCTGCCAGCGGCCCAGAAATCGATTCGGTTAATTGTACACCAATTGTGAGTTACTGTGATGTTCAGGGTAGTTGGACAGGAACAGGCAATATCGATGTGGATCCGGCATTCGAGGATACGGTATACTTCCACCTATCGGACACCTCGCAATGTATCGATGCTGGAAACCCAGACCCGGCTTATAGTGATCCAGAAGACCCCACAAATCTGGGGTTTGCGCTGTGGCCAGCAAAAGGTACTGTGCGAAACGATATGGGCGCTTTTGGAGGCCCCAGAACCGTTGACTGGATGACCGGCATCGAGGATGAACCAGCTTTGGCACAAGAGATTCCCAGGGAGTTTCAGCTGTTTCAGAATTATCCCAATCCCTTCAATGCCACCACAACCATCACTTTTTCTTTGCCAAGCAGAGAGCTCGTCACACTGAAGATTTACAACATACTGGGCCAGGAAGTTATTCGCCTTGTGGATGGGTTTAAAAGCGCTGGCAGACACCATGTCAAATTCGACGCAGCCGGCCTTTCCAGCGGCGTCTATTTCTACCGATTAGAGGCTGGTGGCAGACGATATGCCAGGAAAATGGTGTTGGTCAAATGATTCTTTTCGCCTGCCTTTCCTCTTCAGGCGAAATAATCTGTGATCTCAAAAACTTGGCATACAGCTCGTCATCAATCATTGCCTTCTTATTTGTCGGCTAACATTGCAGCCTTTGCCGAAACATCCTTGACCAAGCAATCGCCATAAAGGGATCTCTATACCTTTTTGCAGATAAAATAGTAAGCGGATTGTGATGCTAATAGTTGATGCAGCGGATCGAATTCTTCTGCTCGAAGTCCAAAAATCTCGTCGAGACTCCCACATTTTAAGGAGGTCACGATGAAAAAACACCTCTTGCTCTGGATAATTTTCATGGCTTGCCTCCTTATGACGAATTCCGCATTGGCCCAAACCGGCTGGTACTGGCAGAATCCCATCCCACAGGGAAGCGACCTTCGCGACGTGTTCTTCCTTAACGCAGATCAGGGCTGGGGCGTGGGCAATTGTGGCACGCTTATCCGTACCAGCGACGCCGGCAGCACCTGGACTCAGAATAACTTCCAGAGGACAGACACCCTTTATTCCGTTCATTTCACCGATGTCGATACTGGCTGGATAGCAGGCGGCCATGGACTCATTCTCCACACCGAAGACGGGGGTAATACCTGGTCGCAGCAGAATAGTGGTACAACAGCTCATCTGTACTCCGTGCATTTCGATGATACCGATCGCGGTCAAGGTTATGCCGTCGGCGCCATGGGCACCATTCTTCACACCAACGACGGGGGAGAGCACTGGACCCCCCAATCCAGCGGCGTGACGAATCCTCTTTATTCGGTCTATTTTATCACTTTCGACCGAGTCTGGGCAGCGGGCTCGGGGGGCACCATCCTGTACACCGGCGATGCCGGTAACACATGGAACCCCCAAAACAGCGGTACCTCACACGATCTTCAGTCTATCCACTTCTACAACTCCAATTACGGACGAGCCGTCGGTTTGCAGGGGGTCATAACCCATACCACCAATGCTGGCAGCACCTGGACAGAAGAATACACAGGAGTGGCCAATGATCTGTTCTCCGTTCATTTCATCAGCTTAAACCAGGCCTGGGCCGTTGGAGAAGATGGCATCATCCTGCACACCAGCGATGGTGGAATCATCTGGGAACAGGACAGCAGCGAAACGACGAATGAGCTATTCGACGTCTATATCAAACCCACCGATCCGCACGATGTGTGGGCTGTTGGTGAGGATGGCATCATGCTTAAGACCAGCGATGTCGGCCTGACCTGGACCAGACAAGACCGTGGCAGCCGGAATTTTTTATTTTCTACCTATTTTGCTAACGATAGCCTGGGCTGGGCGGTGGGAGAGAACAGCATATTCCTTCACACCACCGATGGCGGAGCCACTTGGACATACCGTATCATAGGTTCGGTCTCTTTGTATGATGTGTTTTTCATCGACGATCAAGTAGGTTGGGCGGTGGGCTACGAGGGAACGATCCGTCATACCCACGATGCGGGTGTTCATTGGGGATCACAAACCAGTGGAACAACCTCTCACTTGTACGACGTACATTTTGTTGACGAGAACAACGGCTGGGCAGTTGGGAGATATAGCGAAATCATACATACCACCAATGGGGGCAACAGCTGGACACGGCAAAACAGCGGGACCGCTAATTGGCTGTATGGCGTTTATTTCATCGATGCAAACGAGGGTTGGGCAGTAGGCATGGATACCACCATTGTGCATACCACCAATGCCGGCACGACCTGGACCAAACAACCCATTGGAGGCACCCTTCCGACGAACTTTCTCTTCAGGTCAGTATATTTCATGGACGCCAATTACGGTTGGGTGGTTGGTACTCCCGGTGCCGTCTTGCTCACGACCGATGGTGGTAATACCTGGATAGAGAAAAATAGCGGGACTCAAAACAGGCTCGGTTCAGTTTATTTCGTCGATCACAATAACGGCTGGGCAGTGGGAGCGTTCGGCACTCTCATCCATACCAACGATGGGGGAAATACATGGTCATCTCAAATTAGCCGGTCAGACAAGGAATTGACGCGAGTTCATTTCGAGGACGCTGCCACGGGCTGGTTTGTGGGCGAAGATGGAAATATTCTGCATACAACAGATGGTGGTGGAATGACCAGCGTAGAAAGTATTTGGCCCTCAAACGAGATTCCCAACGAATATAAGCTTTGCCAGAATTATCCCAATCCCTTCAATGCGACTACAACCATCACGTTTTCTTTGCCCAGAACAGAGTTTGTCACACTGAAGATTTACAACATACTGGGCCAGGAAGTGAAAACACTTGTGGATGGTACCAAAAGTGCTGGGACACAGCATGCGAAATTCGACGCATCTGCGCTTGCTAGCGGGATTTATTTCTACCGGTTAGATGCGGGCGGCAGACGCTATGCAAAGAAAATGGTTTTGATCAAATAACTCTCTCCTTCAGCCTGACGCCAAAAGGCCCTCTCGGTCTCCCGAGAGGGCCTTCTCATAGAGATCCTCACGAAATCATGTCGCTCAAAAAAACCTCATCCCCAGGTCTCCTTAGTACACCACCACCGTCACCCCCGTCTTCTCCTGGGCCAGTTCCGCAATCTCATGTAATCTCTCCTTGTCAACCTTCTCCAAACCTGGATCCGCAGGCCAGCGATCCACGGTATAGATCTGGGCCTCTCTGGGACGCACCTCTCCAACGGTCTTGATCCAGCTCTCCACGGCTTGGTCAGTGGCGTTGTCCACGGTGCCACTCATGAAGACGGTTTGAGTAACGAAGTCATCCAATTGCTTCAATCCAGACACAATTTTCTCAAGGGTGATGGAACTCACGGGCCGGTTCACCTTTTGAAAAAGCTCCTCGGTTCCAGCATCCAACTTCATGATGGGAAGATCAATGCGCTTGATGGCCGCCCGTACAGCCGGGTTCTGGAGGGTGGTGGAGTTGGAGAGCAGAGCCACCCTGATGGCAGGAACCAGCTGGTCACGAACCGCCCGCACGATCTCCACAACCTCCGAAAAATAAGGGTGCACTGTGGGCTCCCCGTTACCGGAAAAGGTAATGTAGTCGGGCTTAGCGTCCCTTCGAGCCATCTCCTCAAGGCTGGCTCGTAATGCCTCCCCTACCTGCTTCGCAGTGGGCAGGTCCCTCAGCTGATCGATGATATCCAAAGCCTGCTTATCCGTCCAACCGTAGTGGCAGTAAACGCAGTTAAAGGGACAGAGCTTGTAGTTTGTGGGCATGATGTTCAGGCCCAGCGAGTCCCCCAGCCGCCGGGAGTCAATAGGACCGTAGATGATTCCTCTTTGTAGCTCTAACAGCGACATACTCCTCTTCTCCCCGTATCTTCGCTTATATCTCTAAAATCTTAATTGATCGTGACACTCAGACTTCATTCTGATGAACCATCACCTTTGGCAAAGCCCAGTTAATCCTGGTAACCACCTCATAGTTGATGGTCTCCAAAAGGGCGGCCAGCTCATCCGCAGTGATCTCATTTTCCCCTTGCCGGCCTAATAAGACCACCTCGTCCTCCAAGCGCACACCGGGAATGTCCGTTATATCCACCATGGTGACGTTCATGCTCACCCGCCCCCGCACAGGTGCTCGCTTTCCCCGGATAAGCACATCTCCTCGATTGGATAGCTTCCTATCGTAGCCGTCGGAATATCCTATGGGCAGCGCTGCCAATCGCGTCGCCCGGGTAGTCTGAAAGGTCCGCCCGTAACCGATGTAGCTCCCAGCCGGAATTTCCTTAACCTGGATCACTCTGGTCTTCCAGGTCAGCACAGGAGTCAGGCTCTGGGGGCCTATGGATTTCTCCAGGCAGGCACGGCGAGCCGGGTCCGAGGGCCACAAACCGTACGTGCTGATGCCCACGCGGACCATGTCAAAATGAGCTCCTTCCAGCAGAGATGTGCCGGCGCTGTTGAGCAGGTGTTTGATGGGCACCTGGATCCCTTGACCCTTCACCTCTACCACCGCCCTGCGAAAGTTATCCAGCTGAACCTGGGCGTAGGAGGGATTGTCCGGCTCATCGGCAGTGGCCAGATGCGAGCAGAGCCCTTCCAGCTGGATGTATTCCGAGCTTTGTATCAGGTTTAGCGCCTCAGGAAGACGCTCCAGCAGCATTCCCCGGCGGTTCATCCCAGTTTCTACTTTCAGATGAACTGGTGCGTTGCGATGTAACCTGCCTACTACTTTATCCAACTCCTCAAGGGTTTCCAGATTGAACACTGTCAGTCGAAGCTCGGCCTGCACCACTTCTTGAAGCTCAGCCAACTGGACATTCCCCAGCAGAAGAATGGGGCACTGCAGCCCTAACTCCCGGAGACTCATTCCCTCAGTCAAAGACTCTACTGCCAACCAGTCGGCCCCTGCCTGCACGGCAAGGGTGGCAATCTCAGCGACGCCGTGACCGTAAGCATTGGCCTTGACCACAACGCTCAATAAAACCTCCGGCCCAACGAGGTTCCGGAAACGCTGCAAATTATCTCTCAAAGCCCCCGCGTCGATCTCGACCCAAGTCAGGTGAGGATTTTTCATCAGGCTTTCCTCGTCAAGGCCGTCCTGAAGGCCACAAGTCTTCTTAGATCTCATGTGTAATAAAGGACATCATCTCATTTCTGAAATAAATTTAGCCGAAAAACTGCTCCGTGTCAATGATTTATTAGGCCTGGTTTAACATACGGTAAAAGGTCTTGAACGATTCTTGAAAAAAGCCCTCCCGCACATGGGAGGGCTTTCTTAAAACCAGTTCTTGCTCCTTCTGCCCTTCTTTAATGCGCCTTTTGCATCTCACGGCTGAGATTCTTCGGGCGTTTCACACCCTCAGAATGACATATAAGAAAGCATCTGCCGTAACCAAAGACAGAGAAATAATTGCATGAGCAAAGTGGTTCAAACTAAATATTAACTGTCATTCTGAGCCCTTCGTTTCACTCAGAGCTTGTCCTGAATGCAATGAAGGAACAGGCTCCGCGAAGAATCTCAGGCGCTGGTTAAAAGGCAAGCAGATGCATCACTGAGATTCTTGGGACCTTTCCCGCCCCCAGGATGACATAAATAGCAGGCCTTCTGCACGAATCACGGTTCCCGGTTCCCGAACCCCAGGTTTCCTATCTCAACAGCAGCATCTTTTTGCTCTGGACGAAATCACCCGCCTCGAGACGGCAGAAGTAAAGCCCAGAGGCCACCGCCTGGCCACCGGCATCACGACCATCCCAGGTGACCACATGACGACCCGCCCCCTGAGAACCATCCACCAACGAGACGATCTGCTGACCCAACACGTTGTACACAGAAAGCCGCACCACACCCTCCCGAGCCACTGAATAACCAATGCTCGTACGGGGATTAAAGGGATTGGGATAATTCTGCCACAACGCATAACCACAAGGAAGCTGTGAAGGCCCCGGTCCCTCCACACCCCCGGTCACATTGTCCTCCAGATATCCGGTCCGCTGCGCATTGCCCCGATACATCGGCCAGGGCATGGCCACACCACCACCGGTGGGATAATTCCACACATACACTCCCCCAGCCGCCCCTATGGCCACCTCCAAATCCCCATCACCATCCAGATAACCAGCCACAGGAGAGGAAATCGCCGGCCCGTTAGGCTCCATGCGCAACCCCAACAACAACGAACCGCCCACATCCAGATGAAGCAACTCAGGTCCCGGACCCTGCACCACTACCTCCAAGGCTCCATCACCATCGATGTCCAACACAATGGGCGAACTCAACAACACCCCTCCAGTGCTGTAAGGCCAACCGTTCAATCGAGAACCGTGGTGGTCCACCGCGTACACCCCGCCATCCAGGGAGGTGAAAATAACATCAAGACCGCTACGGGCATCCAAATTAGCCACGGCCGGGGAACATCTGATGGCCTTGCTGGCCTCATGGGTGAACATGACCTCACCCGTCGAGCTGAACGCATACAACTTGCGATCGTCAGAGCCCACGATGACCTCTTTGTAACCATTGCGGTCTAAATCGGCCACCACAGGAGAAGACCAAATGGCTCCCCCCGTGGCCACCGGAAATCCTGACAGATAATCGCCCGTCTGGGTAGAAATGGCATACAGCAACCCATCATCGGCTCCCACCATCACGTCCAATGACCCATCTCCATCCAGATCCGCCACGGCCGCATCGGCCACCACCGAACCACCCAAGAGCACCGGAAAGGGAAAATAATCCTTCCCCTGGGACGTCAACACGTGAAGCCGCGAATCAGTGCTGCCAAAAATAATCTCCAACTCCCCATCACCATTCAAATCAGACAACGCCGGCGTAGCATACACATCAGCCCCCACACCACGCTTAAACGCCACACTGCCATCCACACACAGCGCATACACGGTGTCATTCTTCGATCCGAATACGATCTCCTGGTCACCATAACCATCCACATCGCCCAGGGCCACCGAACCCCAGATGTTCCCTCCAGGAGCATGAAAAGGAAATCCGCCGACTTCCTCACCACTCTCACTCCACAGATGCAGATAGCCAGCATCATCGGCGGCAGCCAGATGCCAAGAACCGCTCACCCAAACCATCACCGGTGAACACCGCACCCCGGAACTCAACTCCACCGGCCAACTAGCCTGATGATAGGTGACCGGCAGCCGAAAACTGAGCTCGGTGGAATAGGGATACGTCCCCTCGGCGTTGCCCGTGACGTAGAAGGTAAAGGGGATGGGAGTGATGCCTATGTTCTCGCTCATCTGGATCTTAAAAGGATCGTCGTCGTTGGTGCTGGTGCCACCGTCGGGCAGATCCGTAGAATAGGTCGCCACCCCGTTTATGACGTTCACTCTTGAATCCTCTGCCAGCAGCCATCCCGTCACATCCGTCAAGTCACTATAGGTTCGCTTGTTCTCCAGCGTCACTGTGAGGTTAAGAGTCTCGTTGATATTGGGCACGCCATCGCCATTGCCGGCTTGTTCTACAATATGGTGCTCCGCCATCTCAACATGGGCGGAATGCGCAGGCTGCGGGATCATCCAGTGGACATACTTCTCGATGGCCACCTCGTTATGACCCATTCTGATTCGAAAGTAGCCGTTTTCGCCCCAACTCGGTCCCCAGCTGTTCTTGCAGATCCAGCAGCTGTCGGCATCGTCCCAGCCGATGATGGCGATGCAATGTCCAGCCAGTAAGTCTCCCCAAACATACTGGTAAACGCCGGAGCTATAGGCCGAGAAGTCCTCATAGACCCAGAAGACTCCCGTCACGGGTCCATCCATCAGACGATTCTTGATCTGCTCAACGGTTACCTGGGGAGTTTCCAAGGGAATTGCGCCCCATTCTGAGATCTTCCTGGCCTGGTTTTGCCAGTCGTCGCAGGTCTCAAGGCAGTTATCGTCACGAGCCTGATAGGGAAGGCATGATTCCAGAGGAGCGCCGTAATCCTGAAGGTATTGGGCCGCCTCTTCAGGCCACCAACCATTGTAGCAACTCCCGCCTCCGCAGGAGAAGATGTGCTGTTCCGAGAGGTCCAGGTCCTGGCCTGGGCTATCGCAATGGATGTTGATCAACCCCTCGAAAGCCGCCATGGTTCCAAAGGCCACGCAGCTGCCGCAGCCGGCCTGGTTGCGGATAGGGGTTAGCCAGTTGATGCCATCTTTATTCCGCCAATCGAGCCTTTCGGGAAGATTCGCCTTTGGGCTCTGGATGACACCGAGATGATCCTGGACGGCATCGGGCGAATCTGGTATGGCGCCGCAGAGCCTCTTCTGTTCTTCAGCGCTGAGCCGGAAAATGGGATTATCCCCAGCTTCCCAGCGAGCATCCCTTTCCCGGATGGCTTCCTGGATCTCCTCAAGATCTTGGAGAGTAAGAGCATCGACAGGGGTGGCCACGGCCAGGCTGTTAATCAGAAGTATGCAAAGCAAACAGACAAACCTTCTCATAGTCCTGATCACCCTTTCCGTTGAGATGATTGTGATTTTTATCGTTTAACCTTTATTTTACCATAATTTTAGGTGCTTGTCAAGGGCAAAAGGTTTATTTTTACGTATTCTTTAAATGCACCGTTGACTAGATTGTTGCAGGAGAATTAAGAGTGGGGTCCCTCATCCCTCGCCCCTCATCCCCCAGGGGAAGGGGGGAGAGGGCTGAGGGGAGAGGGGAGCGGGGACCCCCCGAATCCCAAATAGTTACTTAGCCTCACTTAAGTGTTCAAGAGACACCAAAAGATTCTACAGTATTGGCACGAAACTTGGATGTGATAACTGGTGCGCGATATCAATGACCAGGGCCCTTCAATATTCATGACAAGGATTTTTCGACAATCTCGCGCTGCAGTGGACCAGGGGCTCCTGTTTTTTGGTTGCTTTCATGTCTTCTCGAAGCTATTTTAAATCTGTGACTCCTGTGCTCTTAAGAGATTAGAGGGTGAACGCCAGATGGGTGACCAGAAATGCACTGAAGACAGCTATAGACCTATAAGCCGACTTCCCAGTGTGGGCTTGCACAATATGCATCGGGGCAAATCATCGTATCATTTCACCTTTCTGCTCTTCATGACGTTTCTGCCTTATCTTGGAAAAGAAACCCTGCGGTTGAAATCATGAAAATGGCTATCACAGGAAAAGGTGGCGTCGGCAAATCGACACTGGCGGGTATTCTCGCCTGTCTGGCCAGGGATGACGGGAAGACAGTACTGGCCGTTGATTCCGATCCGGATGCCAACCTTGCCTTTGCCCTTGGTATGCCCGAGCAGGAGCGAGCGCTCATTGTGCCGATTGCTCAACGATCTGAGCTGATCGAGGAGCGCACGGGCGCCAAGCTGAAACAGTTTGGGCAGATCTTCAAGCTGAATCCCGACATCTCAGATGTGACCGATAGGTTCAGTTACGATTTTAACGGCATTCACCTTCTCGTGCTCGGCGCCATCGAGGCAGGTGGAACCGGCTGCGCATGCCCCGAGAACGTGTTCCTGCGTAACTTGTTAAGCAACATCATTCTCCAACGCGGTGAGATTGTCATCGTCGATATGGAGCCGGGGATAGAGCATCTGGGCCGAAGCACTGCCCAAGGCGTAGACTTAATGATTGTTGTGGTGGAGCCTGCTTCTCAAAGCGTGGCCACGGCCCGGTCGATAGTCGCGTTGGCTGAGCAGATTGGCCTCCGGAAGATTTGCTTTGTGGGCAATAAGATAAGCTCGGAGTCAGAGCTGGCGTATCTTACCGACCAATTAGAAGCTCCCCGGGTAATGGGCTTCATTCCCTACTCTGAGAGCATAAGGCAGGCGGATAGGGAGGGGCTTCTGCTGCTTGACAAGTTGGATAGTCAAGTGCGTCAAGCGTTTGGAGCGGTTTATCGTAAGGTGTTTGCTATTCAAGAGCACTGAGGTGCCAGCGGGATATCTGCGGGCAATCACAGCCACTAAAGCCTTGACTTCAACCCGCAGAAATGCTATAGTTCCGCCCTAAGTGCCAAGTGGCTCAACTTGTGGCGGAAAGCCCGCTGTCATAGGAGAAGAAAATCGTAGGAAAGGGAAGAAAATATGAGCCCCGACATCTCATTTGCGGCTACGGGTGCGGGCAGCTTTCCACATAAAGATCCAGGGATGGCCTGTGATCTGGTGCTGGCATGTTTCCCGGAAATACCCTTTTGGCCACAACTCCCAGCAGTTAGCCTGAATGAACAGATGGAGATTCAGTTCAGCGAAGGGCTGCCGCGTATCGTCATAGATAGAACCAAAGGGCGCATGTATTTCGACACCAGCGGTGACCCAACTGCCGAGTTTGAGAGATTCTACGAGAACTATATGGCAGAAAACCTGGATTACTTCGCCATCTCGGAGGAGTTCTCGCGCGGGATCATCACAATGGAAAAACGCCTGTCCAGGATGGACCGTTCCGGCATGAAGTATCTCAAAATGCAAGTCACCGGGCCCGTCAGTTTTGGCTTGAGCATCGTCGATGAAAACAAGCGCGCCATCTATTACAACGAGATGTTCCGTGATGTGGTCGTCAAGGCCATTGCCATGAAGGCCAGATGGCAGTTACGCAGATTCAAATCGCTGTCCGAAAAGCGCATCTGCTTCATCGATGAACCCATCCTGTCGGCTTTCGGGTCCTCGACCTACGTCAGCGTGAACAGGGACGATGTCGTGTCCTACCTGCGTGAGGTGGTCGAGGCGATCCGCGCAGAGGACGGCGTGCCCGGAATCCACTGTTGTGGCAACACGGAATGGACCATTCCCATTGATGCAGGCGTCGCGATCATCAACTTCGATGCCTATCAGTATGGCGACTCCATAGCGCTGTATGCCGGACAGGTGAAGGACTTCCTGGAGAAGGGCGGCCTTCTTGCCTGGGGCATCGTACCAACCTCGGAGAAGATAGAGGAGGAGACGACCGATTCGCTGATCGCCAAGTACGAAGCCCAGGTGGACGATCTCGCCTCCAAGGGCATAGATCGCCATGTGATTTTGCAAAATACGCTGCTGACTGCAAGTTGTGGCACCGGTTCTGTGCCAGTGGACCGGGCCGAGCGCATCGCTAGAGAAACCAAAAGCGTCAGCGATCGCCTCAAAGAAAAGTCTGACTGAGCCTTGATGGTTAATGAAGAGTGCGCCCTTATAGATTATGAGCCATTGGTTGGAGTTCTGAAATGAAGGTGATCTACTGTCGTATCGATCGATGTCTCGGCTGCAAGGCCTGTGAACTGGCCTGCGCTGTAGAACACTCGGAATCGAAGAAGCTGGAACAAGCCGTCCGCGAAGAGCCCCCGCCGGCGGCCCGGGTGCGTGTTCACGGCGTGGATAAGAAGGGAGCACAGGCTCGATGGCGGTGCATGGCACTCAGATGCCGGCACTGTGAGGAACCCGCTTGTGTCGCAGCCTGCATAGCCGGCGGCATCGTTAAAGACGAACAGACGGGGATTGTCAGGTTCAACAAAGACAAGTGCGTGGGCTGCTGGTCGTGTACCATGGTGTGTCCCTTCGGTGCGGTTGTGCGAAGCCCGGATGGCGGTTTTGCCATCAAGTGTGATCTCTGTGAGGATAGGGAAACACCCGCCTGCGTGGAGGCCTGCCCGACCCACGCGCTGCTATTCTGTGAATCAGAGGAATTCGAGGCGCTGTTGAGTGAAGAAGAAATTCGTCATAGTGGGCAATAGCGCCGCGGGAATCGGGGCGCTGGAGTCCATTCGCACACATGATCGGCAAAGCTCCGTGACGGTGATATCGGACGAAGACTATCCGACATATTCGCGCTGCCTGCTGTCCTATTTCCTGGCCGGCAAAATTGCTGAAAGGGGACTTCGCTTCCGGCCCGATGATTTCTACAAGAAGATGGGCGCCGAGATCATTCTCGGCCAAAGAGTAGAATCGGTGGAGCCGGAAAAGCAGCGGATCGTGTGCCAGGACAACACCAAGATTGACTATGACCAGCTGCTCATCGCAACGGGCGGCACTCCAAAGGTTCCGGCGAATATCTCCACAGAGACGGATGGCATCTTCGTCCTGCGCACGGTGGCCGACGCCATGGGGATCCAGAACAGGATCAAGCCGAGGGGGAACGCCGTGGTGCTCGGCGGTGGACTGGTGGGCATGAAGGTGGCCTTCGCTTTAAATCATCGCGGCATGCACGTGACCGTCGTCGTGCGTTCTCCTCACGTGCTCTCGCAGATGATCGATTCTCAGGCAGCACTGATCGTCATGAGCAGGCTTCGTGAATACGGCATTGATGTGCTCACCGGATCCGATGTCACGGAGGTCCAAGACTTGAACGGCGAGGTGACGGGCGTTCATATTGATCAGGGATCGGAGCCGTCAGATCCCCAAGAGGCGCCCTGCGACGTACTCGTGGTGGCCAAAGGCGTCGCACCCAACATGGGTTTGGCAGAGGAGACGCCTGTGGAGCGAAACTTGGCCATCGTCACGAACGCGAGCATGCAGACCACCTGTGAGAATATCTATGCCGCCGGCGACGTCGCCGAAACCTTCGATATTGCCACCGAGCAAAGTGCGGTCAATGCGCTATGGACATGTGCCATGCAGCAGGGTAAGATCGCCGGATTGAATATGGCCGGGGAGAATCGGCAGTACGATGGTTCCGTGGGCATGAATTCAATTAACTTTCCCGGAGTGGATCTGATCTCCTTTGGCGTGATCCGGCCCCAGGATGAGGAGGAATACGAAGTGCTGGCGGACAGCCGCCCGGAGATGGGCGTTTACAAAAAGCTGGTCCTGAAGGATGACCGAATTAAGGGACTCATCCTGGTGAACAGAATTGACCATGCCGGGATCTTGTTGTCTTTGCTGGGTAGAAAAGCTAACGTTGCCGATCTCAAGGGCGAGCTCCTCAGCGACCGATTCAATTACGCAAGGGTTCTCGCCAGCGGAGGTCATGAGGAGATGCTCAGATATTGGAGCGCGGGATGCGCGGTCAGGAGAAAATAAAATGAGTGGCAGCGACAGAAGTATCGATCCGGCCTCAAAGAAGCTGCTGGATTCGGTTGAGAAACAGAAAGTGGAAACCATTTGGGATCGCGCCGAAGACATGGAGCCGCAGTGCGGGTTTGGCGAACTAGGGATCTGCTGCCGCATATGTTTTATGGGCCCATGTCGCATCGATCCCTTTGGCCAGGGTCCCCAGGTGGGCGTTTGTGGGGCCACCGCGGCAGTCATTGCAGCCCGAAATTTTGCCCGCATGATCGCATCCGGTGCGGCCGCTCATTCTGATCACGGAAGGGACGTGGCCTATGCCTTGCTCCGGGCCGCCGAGCATCCCGATTCGGGATACGGCATTAAGGATATACCCAAGCTGATGAAGACCGCGTCCTATTTCGAGATTCCGACCGAGGGGCGGTCTCCGCAAGATATTGCTAAGGATGTGGCCCAGGCGGCCCTCGCGGAATTCGGAAAGCAGGCAGGTGAGATCCGATTTATCAGCAGGGCACCAGATAAAAGGCGCGAAGTGTGGAGCCGGCTGGGCATCACGCCAAGAGGCATCGATCGTGAGATCGTTGAGCTGATGCATCGCACACACATGGGTGTGGACATGGACCATCGCAACATCATGCTCCAGGGCTCGCGCGCCGCACTGGCCGACGGGTGGGGTGGATCCATGATCGCCACCGAGCTGCAGGATATCCTCTTCGGCACGCCTTCGCCCATCCGGGGACAGGTGAACCTGGGTGTCCTCTCGGAGACGGGAGTCAACGTCATAGTCCACGGTCACGAGCCGGTACTTTCCGAGTTGCTGGTGCTGGCCGCTCAAGATGAGGAGTTGCTCGCTTTGGCGAAATCGAAGGGCGCAACGGGAATCACCATCGCTGGCATTTGTTGCACGGCCAACGAAATCCTGCTTCGGCACGGCATACCTGTGGCCGGCAACTTCCTACAACAGGAGTTGGCCGTGACCACCGGTGCTGTGGACGTTTTGGTCGTTGATGTGCAGTGTATTATGGCCTCGCTGAGAGATTTGTGTAAGAGCTACCACACGGAGTTAATCACCACCTCTCCAAAGGCCAGGCTAGAAGGGGTGCGGTACATTCCCTTCTCTGAGGATAAGGCCATGGAAGTCGCCAAGGAGATCGTACGAACCGCTGTGATGAACTTCCCAAAAAGAGGCCGTGTGGACATTCCCGACGAGAAGATGGATCTTATCGCGGGCTTCAGCCATGAGGCCATCACATACATGCTGGGCGGTTCCTTCCGAGGCTCCTACGCGCCGCTGAACGATAACATCGTGAACGGCCTGATCAGGGGGGTGGCCGGCGTGGTCGGCTGCAACAATCCCAAGGTACAACACGATTATGGGCATGTGGAGCTAGTCAAGGAGCTGATCGCCCATGATATCCTCGTGGTGCAGACGGGTTGTTCGGCCATCGCGTGTGCCAAAGCCGGTCTGCTGGCTCCAGAGGCGGCGGCCGAGTTTGCCGGCCCGGGCCTGACCGAGGTATGTGAAGCCGTGGGCATGCCACCGGTTTTGCATTCCGGTTCCTGCGTGGATAACAGCCGCATCCTAATAGCTCTGGCGGAGATGGTGCGGATAGGTGGTTTGGGCAGCGACATCAGTGATCTGCCCGTGGCCGGAGCAGCGCCGGAGTGGATGAGCGAGAAGGCCATAGCCATCGGTCACTATTTTGTCGCCTCAGGAGTGTACACGGTTTTCGGCGTGGGGCTCCCGATTTTCGGCAGCGGGGAATTCACCAAGTTCCTGTTCCAGGAGATGGAAGAGGTTTACGGTGGCCATTGGGCCGTGGAAGCCGATCCAAAGAAAATGGCAGCCCTGATCATCGATCACATCGGGAAAAAACGGGAAAAACTGGGTATCAGTAAAGCGAGAGAGCGCGTCCTCTATGATATGGATATGCGCAGGGAACTGGAGGATGACTAGTTGATGGTACTCGTCCTCGAAAGGGTAGGCAAACCAAATACGAGGACGAATGTAATAGAGTAAGGAGCAACTGTGTATGTCGAAAATAATCGCTACCCGGGCAATTCGAGGCGCACATAGGCTGGTTGCCAGAGCAGAGGAGACTCTGGCGAGGGCGCTGGAGGAGAAGGGGCCTGAAACCAGAGTCGAATTTCCCAATACCGGTTATTTTCTTCCCATTTCACATGGGATGTTGGGCCTCTGCGTTGAGTCGCTGGGGGGGTTAGGGGAGCTTCTTCAGGAGGCCAAGCGGCTATTGCCTCCTATCCCGGATGAGAATCTCTGGGTGCCGTACCTGGGCCATACGCTGGACGCCGGTATGGCTGCGCTTTTTGCCGACGAGATTATCGAGGCTGTCAAGTACACCGAAGAACCCCTTCCCTACCTGCTGAAGGCCAATCCGGAGGACGGCAGATTGTGGCTCGGCGCCGCTACGGATGTCATCATGCGCGAGCGTGGCATCGAGTTCGTAGATGGCACAGCGCCCGGCTTTGCGGCGATTGTTGGTTGTTGTCCCAGCAATGAAATAGCTGTCAAAATTGCCCGGGAACTCCAAGAGAAAAATCTCTACGTGTTCATCTCGGCGGCCACAGATGGCAAGTCAGTCGCGCACCAACTCCAGGAGGAGGGCGTCCAGCTCGGTTGGGACACGCGCCTGGTACCTTTCGGGGATGACGTCACCGCGACCGTTCACGCCCTCGGTTTTGCTACCCGGGCGGCTCTATCTTTCGGTGGCGCCAGGCCAGGCGACTATGAGAGGGTGCTCCACTACAACAAAAGCCGCATCTTTGCTTTCGTGCTCGCCTTTGGCCCGGTTGACGACGAGAAGCACGCTCAAGCGGCCGGGGCCATCAACTTTGGATTTCCGACCGTTGCGGACACCGACATTGAGCAGATCCTCCCCACGGGTATTTGCACTTACGAACATGTGGTTTCTCCCGTCGAGCATGATCAAATCGTCTCCAAGGCCATTGAGGTCAGAGGATTGAAGGTCAGCATCTCCAAGGTGCCCGTTCCGGTCCCCTATGGTCCCGCTTTCCAGGGAGAGCGTGTCCGCGCCGAAGAGATGCATGTTGAGCTGGCCGGACAGAAGAACCTGGGATTTGAATTTGCCACATCCCGCCCTTTGCAAGAGGTGGAGGACGGCAAGATAGAGGTGGTCGGCCCGGAGATCGACGATTTCGAAGAGGGAGCGGGGTTGCCCTTGGGTGTGTTGGTCGAGGTGGCTGGTCGAAAAATGCAGCCGGACTTTGAGCCAATATTGGAGCGCCAGATTCACGATTTTGTCAATTGCGCCCACGGCGTTTTCCACATGGGCCAGCGCGACATCAACTGGGCTCGTATCAGCAAAGAGGCCAAGCAAGCCGGGTTCAAGTTCGGGCATATAGGTTCCATTATCCATGCGATGTATCACAGCGAATACGGCGCCATCGTGGATAAGGTGCAGGTGACCATCTTTACCGAGAAGGCAGAGATCGCCAAGCGTATCGAAACGGCCCGCGCTGCATACCGTCAGCGTGATGAGCGTCTAGCCGGCTTGACGGATGAATCTGTGGAGACCTTTTACTCCTGCCTGCTGTGCCAGTCCTTTGCGCCCAACCATGTCTGTATCATCACGCCGGAACGGCCCGGCCTATGCGGTGCCTACAACTGGCTTGACGGCAAGGCCGCGCATCAGATTAAGCCGGCTGGCGCCAACCAGCCGGTGCCTAAGGGTAGGGTCATCGATCTGATCAAGGGACAGTGGTCGGACATCAACGAGTACGTGTTCAATAATTCTCACAAATCCGTGGAGGCCTTCAACGCCTATAGCATTATGGAATATCCCATGACCTCGTGCGGATGTTTCGAATGCATCTCCTGTATTCTGCCGACATGCAATGGCATTATGACCGTCTACCGCGAGTTTACAGATATGACCCCCAGCGGCATGAAATTCTCCACTTTGGCTGGGACCGTCGGCGGTGGGCTGCAAACGCCCGGCTTCATTGGCCATAGCAAGCAGTACATCGGCAGCAAGAAATTTATCCGTGCCGAAGGAGGCATCCAGCGGCTGGTGTGGATAAACAAGAGTCTCAAGGAAGAAATGGGCCAGATCATCAATGAGAGAGGCGCCGAGCATGGTATCGAGAACTTCATTGACATGATTGCCGACGAAACGGTGGCGACGACCGAGGAACAGGTGCTCGAGTTCATCACCGCTGCGAACCATCCGGCCTTGACCATGCCGGCACTCTTCTAGCGTGAATGATTTATGAAATTCGATGGATCCTTGAAAATCCGAGATTCGAAAATCGTGATTCGTGAAAAGAAAGACCGATCCTGGATTCTGGATGCTGCATCCTGGTAAAAAGCAAAAGCAACAACAATCGGGGACCAAGAGCCAGGAATGGTGAAAGGCTATTCGATGTCCCCTACCTTCTGCTTACCATCGACTGTCTACTGCTTGCTGTAGTGGTTGGGGGAGGAGACTGCCATTGCCAATTGCCGCCATGTCTTTTACGAATCTCGAGTCTCGAATCTCCAAGGCTGTTACCAGCTTCGAAACCGACAAACGATTCACAACGCATTTGTTCCTGAGCAATTTCAGCTCCTCCAGCCATGTCCCCAGAGGCAAAAGTCTCTGCCGGATACAAAACAAATGTATGAATAGATCGGGATAACCTGTATATTTCACTATTTTGCGTCTATGGACGGCCATCAAATTGGAAATCGCAGAGATCTTTATTTGGAATTTAAACCATGTCTACCACCATCGCAATCTCCGGTAAGGGTGGCAGCGGCAAGTCCACCGTGGCAGCGTTGGTGATCCGTTGGCTCAATGACCAGGGCTATAAGTCCGTTCTGGCGGTGGATGCCGACCCAAACGTAAACCTTAATGACCTTCTGGGCGTTCGGGCTGGAGAGGCAGTGGGCGCCATTCGGGAGGAGATGAAAGAGAAGGTGAGTCATCTTCCCGGGGGGATGACCAAACAGCAATTCCTAGAGTATAAAATCCATGGAAGCCTGGTGGAAACAGGTAACTTCGACCTGATCACTATGGGTCGGCCTGAAGGACCGGGCTGTTATTGCTATGCCAACAGCCTGCTCCGGGACATCCTGAAGACGCTCTCAGAAAACTACCGGTATGTGGTCATCGACAACGAAGCCGGCATGGAGCATCTGAGCCGTCGGTCCACGCAGAAAATTGACTGTCTGCTGATCCTTGCCGATCCTTCGGTGCGCGGCATTCGGACTGCCGGACGAATCGGTCGCCTGGTGAAGGAACTTGACACGCGGGTAGGCCATAAGTATCTTATTGTGAACCGAATTCGGGATAAGCTTCCCTCGGCCGTCCGCGAGCAGATCGATGCAGAAGGACTCCAGCTACTCACCACTCTGCCGGAAGACGATGTCGTATGGAAGCACGACGCAGATGGACAACCCGTCTATGATATGCCGGCGACATGCGCCCTTTACAGTGCAATCGGTGGGTTCATGTCCCAGTTGATGCTGGAGATGTAGGCCGGTTTGGCAAGCTGGGATTTGGTAACCGGGATTCGGGGACCGGGAAAAATCGAGACTCGAGACTCAGGATTCGAGACTCGTCGTTCTCTTCATGTCATTCCTGCGCATGCAGAAATCTCGATTTTCTCAAATTATTGGAACATAACTGGAATTCGGGGACCGAGACCCCTAAAAATCCGAGACTAGAGACTCGAGATTCGTGAACAGCCTGTCAATTGCCCAGTGCCTACTGGTAATACGAACCTCGTCCGTCGAAGCTCGATGCTCGACAAAATCTCTCTTTTCTGTCATTCCCGCGGAAGCGGGAATCCAGAGACTTTGCCCGGGAATTGGCGAGGTGATGAGGCAGTAACCAGTCATCAATAGAAGGCTTGGAGTGCACGTTGCGAGCATCCCGATCTGCGGCTTCTGTTTTTAACGATTAACTATCCACGATCAACGATTAACGAACATGAAATTTGAAATTCCCAAGGAACCATCACAGAGCGCCGTCAGGACCGTGACCATCGGGGCCACATCGACTGAGGGTGGAACCCGATCAAACAGGGTGACCATTGGAGGGGCTAGGGCCATGCCCTTCCATTTCTTCGAGTCCGAGATGCCCCATCGGCCGGCCATCGCCATGGAAGTTTTCGACAGCCCCCCAAGCCGATACCCTGCGCCCTTGCTCGATTTTTTCGGCGATGTCATCGATGAGCCGGGCGAGATGGCCAGAAAATGCGTCCAGGAGTATGGGGCCGAGTTAATCAGCGTGCGACTGGACGGCACTCATCCGGACAGAGGCCACAAGTCTCCCCAGGAGGCAGCGGACGTCGTCAAGGAAATTCTGGAGAGCGTCTCCGTGCCGCTGATTATCACCGGTCATGCGAATTTCGAGAAGATCAACGACGTCATGCGCAAAGTGACCGAAGCGGCGGCCGGTGAGAATTGTCTGATCAACTGGGTGGAACAGGACAACTACAAGACCATCGCCGCCTGCTGCCTGGCGCATGGTCACTGCCTGGTGGCGCAATCGCCCATCGACGTGAACATCGCCAAGCAACTGAATATTCAACTGACCGACATGGCCTTCCCGGTGGACAAGATCGTGATGGATCCCCTTTCCAGTCCGGTGGGCTATGGTCTTGAGTACACCTATTCCATCATGGAACGCATCCGTCTGGCCGGATTGGCCGGAGACGATATGCTGCGCATGCCCATGATGATTACGCCCGGCTATGAGAGTTCACGGTGCAAGGAGGCTTTGGCGCCAGAGCAGGATAGCCCGATGTGGGGTCGAGAGGAGCTGCGCGTGGCACATTGGGAGATCGCCACGGCCATGAGCCTGTTGCTGGCGGGAACCGAGCTGTTGATCATGTACCATCCCAGGGCAGTGGAGGTGGTCAGGAATAGGATCGAGAAGTTTATGGGCCATAAATGACGGCTGATGGTTCATGAATCGCGGGATCAATTCTATTATCGATCCTTGATCGCCAACATGAAATATCAGCCGCTTCATGCATACAAAAGTTTTACAAATAAAGCTGTTATAAGCATAGAAGCACGAATGTAAATTTCGAAGTTCGATGTTCAATTGCAGATGCTCTGTGTTTTTCTCCTTCCGGGTTAGGCTCATTGAAGGTCGTTTCTCTCAGGAGCAAGCCTTTTGGCGTTAACGGGATTGGACATATTTAAGCTTCTTCCCAAGACCAACTGCAGCGATTGCGGCGTGCCCACTTGCCTGGCCTTTGCCATGAAGTTGGCGCAGAAGAAAGCCAAGCTCAGCGAGTGTCCACATGCCTCAGAGGAAGCCAAGAGCGTTCTCGGGGCCGCCAGTGAGCCGCCCATGCGCCTGTTGAAGGTTGGCGTGGGCGCAGAGGCGTTTGAGATCGGCGGCGAAACCGAGATGTTCCGACACGAGAAAACTTTCTATCATCAAACGGCTATTGCCATACGAGTCGAAGACACCGACGGTCCCGACTCTATTGCTGAAACTGTCGCAGAAGCGGATGGCTACGTCATCGAACGAATTGGGGAGGCGTTACACATAGATGCGTTTTACTTAGCCAACGTGTCAGAGGACAGGGCCAAATTTCTAGCCGCGCTTGAGGCGATCATGGCGAGTTCGTCCAAGGCGCTCATTCTGGGATGCTCTGATGGAGAAACGCTGAAAGCTGCACTGGCCTTATGTCAGGGCAAGAGACCGATAGTTCACCCTGGGGAAGTGGATGCCTCACAATTCATTGAACTGGCAAAAGCGGGTCACGCCAGTTTAGTTGTGAACGCCGAATCTTTTGAAGATCTTGCTGCCAAAACCGAACAGATCACTCAAACGGGGTTCCGAGATCTTCTCTTGAACCTGAAGCCATTGAATCCCAGGGGACGGCTTGAGAATGGCACCATCCTGCGGCGAGCCGCATTGCGTAAAGGGTACAAGCCCTTTGGATTTCCGCAGGTGTGGTTTGTAGAGGAAGCGGATCAACATGACCTTCTGGCCGACGCCGTCATGGGGGTATGCAAATATGCGGGGATCCTGGTCCTGCCCAAGTTCAGCAAAGAGATATTATTGACGTTGTTTACATTACGCCAGAACATCTATACCGATCCACAGAAGCCGATTCAAGTTGATCCCAGGCTCTATGCCGTCGGCGAACCCCAACCCAATTCCCCGGTTTTTGTGACTACCAACTTTTCGCTGACCTACTTCATCGTTTCTGGTGAGATCGAAAATGCCGGCATCTCTGCCTGGCTGGTGATTCCCGATTGCGAGGGCATGAGTGTGCTGACCGCGTGGGCGGCGGGGAAGTTCTCGGCAGAGACCATCGCGAAGTTCATGAAGGAGATCAAGGTCGAAGAGCATGTCACCACGCGCACGATAACTATTCCCGGGCTTGTGGCTTCCATCAGCGGAGAGCTTGAGGAATGTCTGCCGGATTGGACCATCAACGTGGGCCCGCAGGAAGCAGCCGATTTGGCCGCTTACGTGAAAAACATTTTGCAGTCTGAGGCCATCAAGGAGTGATCGTGCCTGAAATTAAGGTGCTGCCCCATGGTATTCGTATCACCGTCCAGCAGGGTAAAACCCTAAGCGAGGCACTTCACCAGGCCGGTATTCCGCTGGAGGCCGCATGCGGCGGCCAGGGGACATGCGGACGCTGCGCCGTAGAAATTCTCCAAGGTCGGTGCCAATGGCTGGGCTCGGATCGGCCCACGGCTGCTCCGGTTCAGGATGGTTGTGTCCTTTCGTGTCAGGCCACGGTAACCGAAGACATAATCGTCAAAGTGCCTGAGACCACCGAGATCTCCCGGGGGGATTTCACTCTCCGCCCGCTCCCCGAAGCCGAGTTGGCCATACAGGCCGACCTGACCCCCTTATCTGGTAAGCGCGTGCTGGAGATTGCTGAAACATCGCGCGAGGAGAGCACTTCGGATTTTGAACGCCTGGTCCGTCACATCTCAGAGGGCAAGGAACTCCTGTGCAGTCTTTCTGTGCTCAGAAACCTGCCGCGGGTTCTCCGGCAGAACGGGGCCAAGGTGACAGCCACCGTGGTGGAGCAGAAGGGCAGCAAGCGGATGATTAAATTGGAGGCCGGGATCAAGTTGGATCGGCACTATGGCGTCGCCTGCGACATTGGCACGACGACGGTGTCGTTGAAGGTGGTTGACCTGAATACGGGCCATGTATTAGATGCGGTATCTGCATACAATGACCAGATCGCGTGCGGTGCTGATGTGATTTCCCGTATTATTTATGCGCAGAAAAAGGATCGTTTGCAGGAGCTAACCCGGCGAGTCATGGGCACGGTGAATGGCCTCCTCGGTGCCGTGTTGCCCATGCATGGAATCTCACCAGATGAGGTAACGAGCGCCGTGTTCTCCGGGAATACCACCATGGTCCACCTCCTGCTGGGCATCGACCCAAAGTACATTCGCGAAGATCCGTATGTCCCGGCGGTGAAGTCCCCGCCTCTCCTTGCGGCCGGAGACCTGGGAATACACATACATCCCCAGGCGCCCGTATTTTTTGCCCCGGCCGTTGGCAGCTATGTGGGCGGGGATATCACCGCAGGCGTTCTGTGCACTCGGCTCAAGAGAAAAAGTGACGGCGTGGAACTGTTTATCGACATCGGGACAAATGGAGAATTGGTCATCTCCGGCGAGGACTGGACCATCGGCTGTGCCTGCTCCGCCGGTCCTGCATTCGAGGGTGCCGGCATCAAATGCGGTATGAGGGCGTCAAACGGAGCTATTGAGACCGTAGATTTTAAAAAGGAAGGCGGGGACATTGTCTATCGAGTGACTGGCGGTGGTCGGCCAAGGGGGATCTGCGGCTCAGGGCTGATCGAACTGGTAGCTGGTCTGTTCACCAGCGGCGTTATCGGCCGAGATGGTAAGTTTCGCCAAGAGAGATCACATGATCGAATCCGTCGGAAAGCAAATCATCTCACTTTTATCGTCGAAGAAGCTCGTCGAACCGCCACAGAGGAAGAGATCTACATCGGTGAAGGAGATATTGCCAATATTATGCGCGCCAAGGCCGCGATTTTCTCGGCATGCTCACTGCTCATGAAAAACGTGGGGCTGTCCTTCGCGGAGATCGAAAAGGTTTACATAGCCGGTGGGTTCGGCAACTATCTGAACATAGAGAAGGCCATCACCATCGGATTGTTTCCAGACATCGAACCCACCAGGTTTGAATACTTGGGCAACACCTCGTTGCTGGGTGCCTATCTGGCTTTGCTTTCCTGTGACCATCGCAAAAAACTCATGCAGATTGCTAGAAGCATGACGTATGTTGACCTGAGTTCCGAGCCAGACTACATGAACGAATATACAGGGGCGCTCTTCTTACCCCACACCGATGAGACGTTGTTCCCTACCGTTAAAAGAGAGACAAAAACTTGACGCCGCCCTTGCCGTTTGAAGTAACTTCCCCTTGATCCGCTTTTTTCTTCTCACCTGAGTTTTCCTCGCTGAAAATTTGCCAATAGCTAAGAGGTCCCATTATTTTCCGTTTTCAAGGGTGGGGTCCCTTAGAGGTTTGAGTCCTCTATGACTGCAAAAGGTGAAAGCGTGGAGATTAATTGAAGAATTCTGTGCTTGGTTACGCTGGGCGCAATCCAAGGAACAGTGACTTTTAAACCGTATTTTGACAGGTATGTATCTGGCGCGATATTCTATTAACTATGGATTTAACCTTTTGGCATAAACTCCTCCTGAGCTTTCTTGTAGGCAGCGCTTGGGTTACATTAAGCACAATCGCTGCTGAGAGATATGGAACTAAAATGGGTGGCCTTATAGGCGGTTTGCCTTCCACAGCTGTTGCGGCACTGCTGTTCATCGGCCTCACGCAGACGCCGGGTGTTGCCTCTGAAGCAACCACTATCATGCCGTTTGCCCAGGGGCTCAATGGAATTTTCATAATAACATATCTTCTTCTGGTAAGGCGAGGATTGGTGCAAGGTCTGTTGGGGGCTCTGCTGGCTTGGTTCTTTCTGGCAAGCATTCTCCTGGCCGCCGGTATCCGGTACTTTTGGGTTTCGGTTGCCGGTTGGATGCTGCTTGTCTTGAGCTGTTACCTGGTAGTGGAGAGATGGATGAAGATCCTCTCGCAAGGAAAGGTGAGTATCCGATACACTTGCTCTCACCTCACTTTTCGAGCTCTTTTTGGCGGTGCTGTGATTGCTTTTGCGGTCTTCATGGGCAAGCTGGGAGGACCTATTTATGGCGGAATCTTCGCCACATTCCCCGCAATGTTCCTCTCGACACTCGTAGTGACCTATCGAACGGGAGGCGCTGAATTCTCTCGGGCCGTGGCGAAGGCTCTTATGATGAGCGGGATAATCAATGTGGCCTTCTATGCGATGGCGGTGAGATATTTATATGCTTGGTTGGGACTGGTATATGGAACTGCAATTGCCCTCCTTTTCTCCTGTGGCACAGGATACTTAACTTACCTCTTCATGAGGGCAAAATTGTCTTAGATCAACTATGCTCCTTATGGATGTTCTTATACGCAGGGAAACCGGTATCAGGAGTTACTTTCAGGGCGTTCAGCTCGCTTGTGGAAAACTCAGTTTTTTCTGTGTTGTGATCAACCTAGAGACATGCGTCAGAGAGGACACGTTTTCTCCTGAAACGTTTCTTCCAGAAAGACGTATAGATTAAGTGAGAGCCAAGTGGAATGAGGGTATTGGGAAAGTATAGGGTTGATTAAACTATGAATTCAACCAATAGCTGACACCGTGGCCGATGTGCACATAGGGGCAGAAAACAGGAGAATGATCATGTCGCAACGGAAAACGTATCCAGAAGGTCATTGGATGGGCATAGGAATGGGCATTGGTGTCGTCATTTGCATGCCTTTAGGATTCATCATGGGCATCGTGATGGACAATATTCCCATTGGCATCGCACTGGGTCCAGCTCTGGGCGTGGGTCTTGGAGTCGGCATTGGAGCTGGTCTGGAGGCGAAGTACAAAGACCAGATAAGGCCCTTGACTGAGAAAGAAAAGAGGACGAGAAAAATAGCGGTTATCCTAGGTGTCACGTTTCTTGTCATAGGAGTGCTATTTTTTACTTATACCTTATTGTTTCGTTAACCTTTTGCAAAACAAGTTCCGCCTATCATAGCGCTGCACCCCTGACAGTTTTGGCTTTGCGCTTCAAATCAGCAAGCGAGCTCATTTGTAAGTCTCCATTTTCCTTGAGAGCATATCCCATAAGCCATTTTAGAGGGTGAGGCTGAATCCTTAGCCCGTCGATTCCATCTCGCTAAAGGAGATACGGCTATGATACGCGCTGCACCATTTCTCATCGTTTTGTTCCTGGTATCATCAGGTTGCGGCCTGGCCATGGCTCAGGATAGCTTAAACGTCAGATTGCTCGGCGAGCTTCATGGCTTCGTCGAGGAGGCCTTCGACGTGGCCATGTCGGAAGACTATGCCTACCTGTCATCAGGTCTGGCCTCGGGCCTTCGGGTGCTAGATCTGTCGGATCCTAAAGCGCCTGTGGAAATTGCCTACGCCATCAACAGCGATGTGTGCCCCGGCGTGCACATCTGGATGACCGACCGGATCAGGATATCGGGAGATCGCGCCTACCTTCTGTACTTCGACGGCACCTGGTCGTTTGGTCATTATCGTCTCTATATCTACGACATCTCTGATCCCAGCACACCTGGGCGGTTGGGATTCGTGAACCTGCCGAATGAGTGTAACGATCCATTCGTAAAAGGTGACCATGTCTATATCCCGGCCAATGAGATGGTTGGATTCTCCGGAGTCAAGGTGATCGATGTATCCGATGCGGCCCAGCCGGTTGAGGTGGGCTCTTTTGAAACGCCGGGCATGCCATATGATGTGTATGTAACCGGCGATACCGCCTATGTGGCCGATAATAACGCCCTGGTCGTCTATGATGTGGCTGATCCTGGCTCTGTGGAGGAGCTGGGCAGCTATTCTCCCCAGGGTGGAATGGCCCTTATCTCTTATGTGACCATGGTAGGGGGCTATGTCTATGTCCTTGATGCAGCTTACGGTCTGCGTGTATTGGACGCCTCTGATCCTGACCAGATCGAGGAGGTGGGCTGGCTGCCTCACAACCAGAACGATATGCTCTTCTCCCGTGTGGTCATCTCGGGGGATCGCGCTCACTACTTGCAGGACGGAGATATTTCGGGCAAGCAGCTCATCACCCTGGACGTATCCGATCCGGTGGCCCCTCAGGTCATCGGCTCCTACGACATGCCGGGGTTCTGGTGGTTTTACGGTTTCGATTGCCGTGACGGCCACGCCTGCGTGGCGGGGGGCAAGGATGGGCTCAGGGTGGTGGACGTCTCGCATCCTGACTCGACGGCTCAAGTTGTGCATTATGACCCCTACGATCTCACCTCAGGCTTGGCCGTCTCGGGAAATCATGCCTTTGTCAGCACCTACATGAACGACCTGGTGGTTTATGATGTCACCGACCCCTCATTGCCGGTGGAGGCGACCTCGCTGCAATTTCCCGACAGCCCCATCAAACAGATCTCCATCTGGGGCGACTATCTCTACGTCCCAGGGGTGATGGCAAATCACAGCGGTGGTGTCAGCGTGCTGGACATCACCGATCCGACGGATCCTCAACAGATCGCATACTGGCCCGCGCCTCCGGGGTACTCCGGGGTACCCTTCAATGTGGAACGCTATGGGGATTACGCATTCGTAGCCTGCGCCTTGGGGGGAGTGGAGGTTTACGATATATCACAGATAGACCAACCGATAGCCCTCGATCACTGGACGCTGTGGGATCCCATGACGAACCCGGATTTCGGCGTCACCAACGTTAAGATCTCATGGCCATATTTGTTCGCACCCGACCGAGCCTATGGCCTCTATGTGCTCGATATCTCAAATCCGACTGACATCACAGAAGTGGCTAGCTGTTCGACGCCTGGTGAGGCTATGTGGGCTGATATTTCGGCTGATCACGACTACATCTACGTGGCCGACTTCGATGGAGGACTTCGGGTCATCGATGTATCCAATCCATTGGCACCTGGGGAAGTTGGATTCTGTGAGGCGAACCTGGAGCGGGCCGTTCACGTGGCGACCCATGGAGATTCCATATATGTGGCTGACGGAGGCCAGATCGGCCTGCACGTGCTCGATGTGTCCGATCCCACTGCACCTATGGAGGTGGCCTATCACCGAACTCCAGGGGTACATGGCCATGATGTGGCAGTGGCTGATGGTTTAGTTTATTTTCTCGATTTCACCCATTTTGAGATCTTTGAGGTCACCCAGGAACCCAGTGGGGTGGATGAGATCCGACCTGCTTCAGTGGTATCGGATTACAGGATTCACTCGGTTTATCCGAACCCCTTCAATGCGACCACGACGGTTGTCTTCGATGTGGCCCAGGCAGGTCGGGTCACCTTGCAAGTTTACAACATCGCCGGCCAGAAGGTGCAAACTCTAGCGGACGGTTATTATGACGCCGGGCGGCATACGCGTGTCTTTCGTTCCAACGACCTGGCCAGTGGGATCTATTTCGTTCATCTCGGTGTCAATGGGATCAGGGATATGCGGAAGGTGGTCTTGGTGCGGTGATAGATGACGATTGATCACGCTTACTTTGCTGAGAGCGGGATTTGGGAATCGAGGATCGGGAGTCGAGAGATACCAGGCATGCATGTCATTCTGAAGAGAGAACCAGAGCCTGGGCGAAGGGTCTAGACGGAGAATCTCACTAGGACTACCAACGGATCGGTTAGCGTACAAAATGAGATTCTTCGGTCGTTTCACTCCCTCAGAATGACAAAATAGTAACATTGGGACTGGCAGGGTAAGTTTTCGAGCTTCAAATTTTGATACCTTTAGAAATCGTAGTAGCTCAAGCCAACAATCAATCTGAAAAGGTCATAAATTGAAAAAAATATCTTCTAGAAATGCCCTTTATATCTCCCTGGGAGTTATCGTGTTGATCTGGGCAAGAAAGGTCATCCGAAACACGTTTTTCATCGATGACATTCTCCGTTTATTTGAATCAGTAGAAAATGTTTTGCTCGATTCATTAATAATGGGCATCTTCACTGTGATCGTAGTAACTGTGTTGCTGAGAGTGTCGGGGGAGAAGTATAGAGGCCTCGGATTTGATACTCAGAATATTCACAGACAACTGGGATTTGGAATTCTATTCGGGGTGTTGATTTTCATTTTCGATACATTTATTTCCACTCCCATCGTAGAGGGACTATTGCCGAAAACATCGGCACAGGGCATCGATATGGGGCGATTATTTACGGACATCTATTTATTGCCCCTTTGGATTCTGGTGGCACTCTTTAAGGGTGCTTTTTCAGAGGAATTATGGAGGATCTTCGCGCTGACCAGATTCGAGAAATGGCTGGGAAAAACAGGACTCGTTCTGGCGTTGATATTGGGCTCGATCGTCTTCGGGTTCGGGCATCTCTATCAGGGTGTTAGCGGTTTGATCACCATCGCCATCATAGGATTCTTGTATGCTCTGGTCTATCTGAGGAGGAATCGAGCGCTGGAGGCCGTCTTCGCTCATGCTACCTTTAATATAATAGGTGTAGCACTGGGATATATTATGTACGGCGGGAAATAAGAAACGCTTTCATGTGGCGTCGGGTCACCATACCCGACATAGGCATTTGAATCAGCTGCCAGACGAGGTGACTCGACAACACAATTCGTATTCTTTCTCAGCAGGAGGTTTTCTTATGTTTCGAAGCAAATTGACAGTTTCATATTCGATGGCTGTTTTTCTGGTCAGCATTCTAAGTTTTCAGAGCCAATCGATAGGCGATACGGTGAAGGATGTACACATTGACTCCAAGACGAGAGCGGCCATCGTAGATGATATCGGCGAGCTGCTGATGGAGAAGTATATTTTTCTGGATGTCGCCGAAAGGATCAAAGAGCATATCAGCACCAGATTGAAAAATGGAGATTACGATTCGATCGATGATCCGGCTCGCTTTGCCATGGTGCTGGTAGAAGATCTTTACCAGATTAGTGAAGACAGACATTTCTATCTCGAGTTCAATCCCGAACGGGCTGAGCTGATCCGGGCGCAAAGGAGCCGGTCGAAAGAAGAAAAGGCAGCGGCCGAAAAACAGTATTGTGAAGATGACCGACTCAAGAACTTCGGATTCAAGAAATTAGAGCACCTGAAAGGCAATATAGGATATCTGGATATTCGATTTTTCAGCAACGCTGTATATGGCGGTGAGACGGCTGTTGCCGCCATGAATTTTCTTGCCAATATGGATGCCGTCATCATCGATTTAAGGGATACGCCAGGCGGTTACCCGAATATGGTTCAATTGCTGTGCAGCTATTTCATCAGGGGCACCAGAGAGGGTCGAACCCACTTGAATACCTTCGAACGCAGATTCGACGATAGCATGGAACAGTTCTGGACCATATCTTACGTTCCGGGTCAGCGAATGTACGATATGGATCTGTATCTTTTAACGAGCAAATATACCGGATCTGGAGCCGAGGAGTTTGTCTATAACATGAAAAATCTCCAGCGGGCCACGTTGATCGGTGAAACAACAGGAGGCGCAGCACATCATGTTGAAGATGTCGTCATACAGGATTCCTTTGTCATGCATCTGCCTTCCGGAAGGCCGATCAATCCCATTAGTGGATCGAATTGGGAGAAAACAGGTGTCCAGCCTCATATCGCCGTTGAGGCCGAAAAGGCTTACGACAAGGCTTATCTGATTGCCTTGGAACAACTTTTGAAAAAGGTAGAGGCTGAAGAGCAGCTGTTCCAAATAAACTGGGCCATGGATGGCTTGAAGGCGAAATTGAATCCAATAGAGATTGATGAGAAAACACTTGGGAGATATGTTGGAAGCTACGGTGAACGCAGGGTGTGGCTGGATAATGGCGAGCTTATCTATCAACGCACAGGTCCTCAGCATAGACTGATTGCTCTGAGGGAGAATCTTTTTGGACTGGAGGGCTTGGATCGTTTTAGAATAGAGTTCATTCTGGATAAAAGAGGTCAAGCAAAAGAATTAATTGGGCTATACGATAATGGGATGAAGGATTCATCGGAACGAACGAAATAATCGCCGTGTCAGCTATCGTGTGAGGCCGCCCAACAGAGCGATGATGAGAGACAAATGGCATACTTCATGTTCCGAGCTTCCAAACTGGCAAGCGAGCAGCATCGCATCCAATAGCGCGTCATTGCGAGGAAGCCTTCGCGGCAAAAAGACTGGATAAAAGAATGATCTCGTGTGCGTTCCGCGAAGGCGACGAAGCAATTTCCCTACGGAGCAACGTCCGAAAATAATCCATCTTCTTAAGCACCGATGCAGCCCTGCCAGGAGATTGCGGTGTCGCCCTTCGCTTTGCTCAGGGCTCCTCGCAAAGACTGCTTTTGTTTATGTGTGCTGCAATATTTGATCATTCCAGCGGTGTCGACGCCGATAATTGAATCAACTGTTGGGTGGAACCACCCGACAGCGCGATACAATCCCCGATCCCCGAATCCCGATCCGCTATTCCCTAACCCCCATGCTCTATTCACGAATCACGATCTACGATTTATGGTTACTCATCCTTTTTTTATTGACAAAATTGGGGAGGCGTGCTATTATGGTTGTGCGAAATGCCAGGTGATATCTTCCCCGGCAAGGAGGAAGGTGGAGCGTGACAGGCGATATTTTTGATACGACTGTGGTGCGAGTGTGGAGATAATTGCCCATAGCCCTGGGGTAGAGGGGTTATGGGCTTTTTTTGTTAGGATTTCTTGAGAATAGGCGCTGAGGGGATTTTAAAAAATGATTATGAAGCAGCACATAATTGTCATCTTCCTAGCCCTCGTATTTTGCATGAATGCAGTAATGACATGGGCACAAAATCTTAAATCATACGCTCCCCTAGCTCAGTGTGCCAAACACCAAGACTGGGAGCGGTGGCAATATTCGGATCTGAAATCGCTGGAACCCTGGGGAAACGTGTATTCTGATAGCTGTGATATTATCGCCCTCTACCAGAAGGAAGAGACGGATGGATTCTACTTCCGTGCTGATCTGTTAGACCTACGGGGTGAGGCCATCCCAAGTTTCTACTTTGCCATCGATGCGCGAGCAGGCGGAAATACACAGCTCGAGCCAGGTGACACGTCGTTGGTCTCCGACATCGAATGGGACATCCTGGTCATGATCACGGATACCTCCGCAATGACCGTTTATGATACAGCCTATGCCGCTCATCCCGGGTATGGATTGGAGCTTCACGTCGATTTGCAGATGGACTATGTAGAATTTGGACTGTCAAAAGACGCTCTGCCCGGAATCAATAATGACGATATCCTCTTTCAGGCTTTTACGGTGAATTCGGCCAGAGACTCCATCTGGGACAAATCCCAGCCAGTGAGTTCCACGGACACGACGGGGAGAGCAAAGCTGGTGATCACCTTTATGAATGCCTTTATCGGGTATGGTCCCAACGCCGTCAGCTGGTATGACGGGTTCGCATTGCAGCCGACGGAAAGACCGGGTGAAAGGAGGGGCTTCAGGTATCTGCTGGATGCGGTGGAACAATACAAACTGCCCCTGACCCTTAACGATCTCAGAATCGAGCAACTACCAGGAAACGAGTATCTTCGCATCAATGATCGAATCCGGGATCTGCACGGGCAAGGTCTGCTGGACCCGTTGATGACCTTAACGTATGGTCATTTCATGCCCTGGCAGCCGGACGATGTAGATGCGAAGGCCATTGAAATCGCCAGGAATCTCAGGGAGAACCTCCAGTTGCCCGTTTCCGATATCTTTTACCCATATGAATCGATGCTGGCGGCCGGCGACATCGAGGTGATAAAAAACGCGGGATTCGGCGCGATTTTCGGCCTGGATCAATACCGTTACTGGACGGGCTGGATCGAAGATTGGTCAGATATGGATGCGGTACGGGACGACGTCGAGTCTCTACGGAAAATCCGCAAGATAGGGGGCATCGAGTTCCTCTTCCATACCAGCATAGGCAACTATCATGGATTTATACCGGATTCACGCTGGGAGGAGATCGACTGGGGGAGCTGGTCTGAATATGAACAATACAAGGGTACCGATGAGGGACTTCACCTGTGGTGGCGCAGGATACTGTTGGATATGGCCCTGGACGAAGATCAGGAGCAGTATTTTACCATCGGCACCGACATTCTCTTGACGCCCTGGTTGTTTCCGGATGTGGTCGATGGGAACATGCACTGGCTGGCAAGCCATCCCTGGATTGAGGTGACCACCTTCAGCGACCTGTTAAGCCGCAACTGGGGGGTTATCGATGAGGGTGATTTGGGGCTGGCGCCGGATGAGCTACTGATCCAATACCCGCTCCAGGGGGATACCCATTACAACGCCTACTTCCCCCAGTTTTACTATGGGGGCATCTCGGACGGGCATTCGCCCCTGATACCGCAAGGTGTGGCAATCGAGTCCTACTTCGATTACGTGCCCTATTTGAGGGACAACAGCCCCATTCCCAGTGGATTTAAAATGGGAGATGATTACACATCGGGGACCATCATCTACGAAACCTTACAGAACCTTCGAGGAGCGCCCGACAATGACCTGACCCTGCTGGCCTGGCTGTCCTATTTTATGAATATCAGCGAGCAGACCTTTCATGATGGGCAGTATCTCAGCGCCACTGCGAAGCTGAAGGCCAATTATGTCAGTCACGTCAACAAAATCGTGGCCGCTGCGGTATGGGCGGATGAAGCCGCCCATGGAACGATGCCGGAAACGACACAGGTTTCCAGTTGGGATTTAGACCTGGACGGCGAGGAAGAATATATTCTCAGCAACGATAAAGTCTTTGCCATATTCGAAAATGACGGAGCGAGAGTGGAATATGCGTTCGCGTGGAGCGCCGAGAGGGGGGCCATTGAGCTGATCTGTCCAACAAACCAGTACTTTCTTATGGACGCAGGCTGGGGATGGGATTATGGGGATGGAGAGATTGCCATTGCGCCCACCTGGAACCGAGCGCCGGATGCTGCCTTCACCCAAACCAATGGCAGCTCTTGGGATTACAACTATGCGATCTTCGATGCCTCCATCAATGGCGACACCCTGGCGTTTGTTTCCCAGGATACCCATATATCAAAAAGGTATGCTCTCGAGGGGAACACTATTCATGCTCATTATGACCTCAGCGGCATCGACATGGTCGAGCTGGGAGTGGGACTGACCGTCAATATGCTGAACATGTTCCAGAGAGATTGGAGCGAAAATATCAAGCCAGTTGACCTGGGGAGTTCCTTGGGTTGGAGAACCACAGAGGGCGGCTTTGCTCTGGTGAATTTCGGCGGAGCTTCCCTGATCTCTCAAAATTCATTTCTCGACTCGCCCGCCAGAGTCGAGATGAGGGAAAGGAGCAGCCAAGACCCGCCCTATCCCATAGGACATTCCCTCTATTATCCCTATCATTGTGTGAGCCTGAATGGTGCAGGATCATTTGACCTCAGCGTCACGCTTCAGTCCCACTGGACAACCTCCGTTGAGGAGGAGGACGCTGAAATACCGTCCACGTACGTGCTGTATCAAAATTATCCCAACCCCTTCAATCAGGAGACGAACATTGAGTTCGCGTTGCCCCAAGCCGCGGAGGTCACCGTCACGGTGTACAACGTGTTAGGTCAAGTGGTAGAGGTACTGGTCGATTCTGCGCTTCCGGCTGGATACCATGTGGTCCATTGGAATAATGAGGGCGTAGCCAGTGGCGTTTACTTATATCGTATTGTGGCCAACGACTTCGTAGCGACCAGGCGTATGGTCCTTATGAGGTAATAGGTGGTACAATACAAAAAAAGGAGGGAACGATGTCTGAGTTGATGAAGTGTCGCAAAGTGTTCGCCCTTGCTCTTTGCATTGTGGTTGGCTGCCTGGCGCTGGCGTACCCCGTGTACGGGCAATTGAGCTTGGTCTCATCGACGCCATCTCATGGGGACACCGGCGTCGATACTCTGCTGACCTTAGTCCTGGAATTCAGTGCCCCCTTGGACACCACCGTCACATTTGATGAGCCGGAAGATTTCTTTTTGGGAATTGAAATTTTCCCCTCTGATTCTGCCGGAGAGCCGGAGGGTGACATCCTGTTGAGCCCCGACTCGACCACGGTGACAGTAGAGGACCTGCCACTGACGCCCGACACGAAATTTGTGGTCGTGCTCATAGGCGCCCAAAGTGCCGCAGGAGAGCCGTTGGATCGGCCTTACGCCTTTACCTTCACCACGGGCGGCAGCCTTCCAGCGGGCTCCGTCTCGGGGACGGTGAGCTATCCCGGTGGCGATCCCGAGGGCACCGCCGTGGGGCTATTTCTTGAGAATCCCTTTGCTCCCGGCGATGACGATGAGGAGGATGGAGGGCCGGATCTCGAGGCCGGGACCGTAGTCCCATTGTCTGGAAACACCTACACCGTTGACTACGTGCCTGCGGGCGACTATTTCGTACTGGGATTTAAAGACGCCAATCTAGACGGCAACTTCCAGTTTCCCGGAGATGCCTTCGGCGGCTACGATGCCAACAGCGACTATATCATTGACAAAATAACCATCGCAGAGGGCCAGAGCCTCAGCAACATCGACCTGACCATCAGCATCCCAACCTCCATCACCGCCAGGGAGAAATTCCCCACGGCCCAAAACGTGGCCCAGGCTCAATTTCCCGATGCCCAGCTCAGCATCGTGTCTGCATATCCCGTCTCGCCGGAAGGAGAGTCGGAGAGCTGGATGTATGGATTTTATTCGTCGGCGGGGGACTCCGTTTTCGGTGTGGGCCACCTGGGCGATCTGTTTTTCATATTCCCTTTCTCGGAAGATAGCAGCGACGGCCCCGATATGGCATACGATATCCCCCTGCCGACGAACTGGATCGATAGCGATATGGCCGCAGATACCGCCGAGGCATATGTGGGCAGTGATTTTCGAGCAGCCTATCCGGATGCGGAGTCACATGCCTTCGCCGGCACGTTCATATTTGCCGATATGCCTTATAAGGTTCTGGGAAACAGAGGACAAAGTGGTTGGTCACCTAGCACATCATTTGTGGATGAGCTGTATCTTGATTTCTTTCGTAGAACCACTGCCGAGGACACGGTTGCGGCATGGGGCTTTTTCTATTACTCCGAAGATTACGGTATGGAAACGGGCATCTTGCTCGATGCAGAAACCGGATCGCCGATATTCCCGGGTCCTGGACAGCCAACCTCAGCGCGGGACAATTTGAATGCCGCCGATCAGGCGGCCGCGAGTTGGACCGGGGACGCAGTCTTGGTGATCGTCGGAAATATCCCCAATCTCACTCCCGAGGGGCTTGCGGAAGTCTGGGGTTTTGGCTACTATTCAGCTCTAAAGGACTCTATTCTGAGTCTCTTTGTGGTCTCCGGTATCGTCGCCAGTGAAGAGACGGAATCTACAGGTGTGGTGCCGTCTTTAGATCCTCTACCTCCGGCTTGGCTGGATTCACCGGTGGTCACGCCCACTGCGGAGGCTGCCAGCGGCGATTTTCGCAACCAGCATCCAGACGCCTGGGTAGCGGCGGTGCTCTCGCGTGGATTGCGGCCCAGCGATCCATCCCTGGCCGTTTGGAGATTCATGTATTACTCTGAGGCAGATACCACCGGGCTGTACGTATTCATCGATGCCTTAACGGGTGACATCGTCACTGGCATTGACGAGCTTGCTGCGCCTGAAAACATGCCGAGATCGTTTGCGCTAGAGCAAAATTATCCCAATCCCTTTAATCCAGAGACGATCATCTGGTATCATCTGCCGCAAAGTGACCATGTTGAGATAGCCATCTTCAATTTGCTGGGACAGAGGGTGCGAGTTCTGGTCGATGAGGTGAAACCGGCCGGCAGCTTCGAGGTGCCATGGGATGGCACCGATGAGTTTGGCCATCAAGTCGCCAGCAATGTGTATTTTTGCCGGCTTAAAGCGGGAGAATTCGTTCAAATAAAGAAAATGATTCTTATGAAATAGCTTTTTCATGTGATGCTGGATTGCCGCACTCGATGCCAGTATAGATGAATTGACGCTCGTGGCTGGTTTATGGGTCCGGAAGCTGGTTTGTGTAGGATCGAGACTTGAGACTAGAGAGCTGAGATCCGTGTTTCGTGGAAATCCGACTAGAGACTGGAGACTAGAGACTCGTAAAGGCCCGCCAATTACCATTGCCATTGCTTCCTGCCTCCTGCCCCCTGGGGTGGTTGGGGTAGGGGATTGCCATTGCCATTGCAATGAATAGGGACCGGGATCCCGGACCGGGGGAGGAAAATCCTTTCCTGGGAAAGAAGGTTGATCTCATGTCCAGGTTTCATTACCTCATCGCATTCATCGTGATCTCTGCGGTCTGTATCTGTAGTTGTCAACCAGATTCGGAAAAGCCGCCATCGAATAGCGAGGCATATCTCCGTATACCCTTCAAACTCGAGAGGAATCGAGTCATTCTCCCGGTGAGAGTGAACGATTCGCCAGAGTTGAAGATCGTGCTGGACACCGGCATGGCATTTGAGGGATTGTTGCTTTACGATAAGCAGCTTACGGACCAGATCGCACTGGAGAACGCCATAGAAGTCAAGGTACCCGGTGCCGGATCAGGCGCTCCCTCCACAGCGATAATGGCCGATTCGGCTTCCTTTTTCGTGGGTCAAAAGGAATTCACCGATCAGAGGGTCATCATCCTCCAGAGCGATACGATGGAGGGATTGCCGAGCGATGGCGTCACCGGATACTCGCTGTTCGGCAGGTATACGGTGGAGATCGATTATGACCGAATGTTGATCCTTCTTCACGATCCCGCCAGGTTCCATCCTGATCAAGACAAGAAATGGGTCCCCATAACTTTCAAGGAGAATCTGATTCCATGGATTGAGGTGACCATCGACATGGAAGGCGAAAAAGAGATCCCGATGTCCGTTTACATCGATCTGGCCTCCGGCGAGGCGGTAGAGTTATTGATGAAAGAGGACATGAAATTTGAGCTGCCGGAAGACCTGGAGGTAACGCACCTGGGCACTGGATTGAGCGGCGATGTTTACGGGTATAAGGGCAAAGTCGAATCCTTCAAGTTAGGTTCCTTTCGCTTACAGGATGTGGAAACCGCTTTCGCCCCTGCCCAGGTTCGATCCAAGCAGAAGGGTGCCGATGGCGTCATCGGCAACGGTTTGTTGAGCAGGTTTAACGTTATCTTCGATTATGCTAAAGGGAGGCTCTATCTGGAATCGAATTCTTATTATGACGAACCGTTCGATTGATGGCCAGGATGAGGGCTGAGACGTGGAGGCACTGCCTACTGCCTACTGGGGAGGTTGGAGGAAGGGGATTGCCATTGCCATTGCCACTGGTGTGGAGGAGAGGGGAGAGGGATTCCCAATGCTCAGAATAGGCACGTGTAGTTGGAAATACCCATCTTGGAATAGATTAGTCTATTCTGCTCCCAAGGGCATCAATTACCTTGAGGAATATGCTCGCCGCTATAACACCGTGGAAATAGACCAGTGGTTTTGGTCTCTCTTTGGAGAAGACAAGGTTAAGCTGCCCCTTTCAGAAGATGTGACGGCATATCGTCAAGCTGTCCCAGATGATTTCAGGTTCACCATCAAGGTGCCCAATAGCATCACACTGACCCATTTCTACAGAAAGCGAAAAAGCGATCCCCTGATAACGAATCCTCACTTTCTATCGCCTTCCTTGTTTGAGTCTTTTCTGTTCCTTCTGCAGCCCCTTGAGGATGTGCTGGGACCTTTAATATTTCAGTTTGAGTATCTCAATCGCCAGAAGATGCAGAGCCAGAACCAATTCCAAGAGCGGATGGAGGAGTTTTTTGGTGTGATACCATCATCATACACATACGCCATGGAAGTGAGAAATGCTCATTACCTGAATGATGCTTACTTTGCGTTCTTGCAAAGAAACAAGTTAAAGCCAGTGCTGTTGCAGGGGTACTGGATGCCACCGGTTACAGAGCTCTATAGACAGTGGCACAACCACATTACAGCCCACAAAGTAATAGTGATTCGGCTGCAGGGGCCCGATCGGAAGGGGATGGAGGACCAAACGGACAAGCGGTGGGACCGGATCATCGAGCCCAAGGATGAGGAGCTGAGAGCCATTGTAGAGATGATAGAAAAGCTGGTGGAGCGGGGATCTGATGTTTATGTGAACGTGAATAACCACTACGAGGGGTCGGCGCCTTTGACCATCGAGCGATTTCGTAGATATCTGAGCACATAATGTCATAAAACATACTGGTTAATGTACGAGGCTGACGTCGGGCAAATGAAAGTTCTCGTGCAAATCTAATCTCTCTTCTACCACCCCGGTCGATGCAGCAACCGTTCAATGAAAAAATACAGAATCAGGAGATTGCATGAAGCAGGTTGATTTGGATGACATCTATAGGAGAAAATCGCCAGGGGAGATCCCCTGGAATATGGAGGAACCTCCTAAAGCTTTAGTTGAGCTGATTGAAGGGGGAAAAGTACGACCATGCAAAGCTCTTGATCTCGGGTGCGGTACTGGCAACTATGCTTTTTACTTGGCCACAAAAGGATTTGATGTCACCGGAGTTGACATTTCACCAATGGCCATTGGAGTTGCCAAAGAGAATTCCAGTAACAAAGGAGTGCGATGCCATTTCATTGTGGCCGACGTTCTTGGCGCTATGAAGGAGGTCAAGGAGACTTTCGACTTTGCTTATGATTGGGAGCTTTTGCATCATATCTTTCCAGAACAAAGAGGAAAGTATGTTCAAAATGTGTATGGAAAACTCAATTCAAATGGTCGTTATCTGTCGGTTTGCTTCAGCGAGCAGGATCCCCAGTTTGGTGGATCAGGAAAATACAGAAAAACATCGCTGGGCACTGTTCTCTATTTCTCCTCTGAAGATGAGCTCAGAGCCCTTTTCGAGCCATACTTTCATATCGATGAATTGAGGACGATCCAAATCAGCGGTAAATTAGTTCCCCATCTTGCCGTCTATGCTTTCATGCAAAGGAGATAGCAGAACTCACAGGTTGTTGCCAGCTCGTTCTCTGCGCTTTTGGGGATAAAGTCTCACAATCATTCGTTTCAGCCAGCCGCATTCTGCGGCGGTTCAACACATTCGTCAGGCGAACTGAAAGGATGTGAAATGGCGATGAGCAATCTGTTCTTTGGTTTCGCATTACTGAGTGTTGTTTGGGGGATTGTATCGTCTATAGTCATTGCCTCTTATCTCTCCAAGAGAGGTATTAAGATCAATATTCTGTTCTTCAGGATTTTGGTGCTCAGGTATATACATCAGTATCATGAGATCACGAAGGGCGAAAAAGGCAGGCCGGGGCCATGGTTTTACTCTTACATCATATCGATGAATCTCGCGCTGGTTCTGGTGATTATCGGGGTGGTGCTGAGGTGAGCTTGAATTGCAGACGCATCATGCTATAGAATGTATACTGTGTCATGCCTGCACATGCAGGCATCTTGTTTCTATACAAACTGATCAGCTATTTGTGAAACAGAGATTTCTGCATGCGCAGGAATGACATTGACAAAAACGAATCCGATTACCGATCCCCGATTTCCATTACGAACCGCGACACCGAAAAACAAGCTTTTCATGTAGCTTCGGGTCGCCGTACCAGATGCCCAGGTCATACAAAGGAGGAAATCTTGACAAGTTGGAAAGTATGGAATTTTTTAAGTACCATGCAGTTGTTGACCATCGCTCTGGTCATGTGCTTTTCCCCTGTTTCAGCACAACACGTGAATGTCATGATCGGTGACTACTTTTCGGAGAGAAACTACTATCCCAACGAACCATCCATCGCAGTCAACCCGAAGAATACCAATCAGATGATCGTGACCACCAATGGTCCGGTGGAAAACTATTATTATTCGAACGATGCTGGCATCACCTGGAATCGAGGGGGGGAATATTCGTTTGATGTTGGTTTATGGGGAGATCCTTGCGTGGTGGCGGATACATCTGGGAATTTCTACTTCTTTCATCTGGAACGCCTTTATGTCTCCGGGCAGTTACAGATGCCAGATCGGATCTTTTGCCGGAGAATGACATGCGATCAGATGGGGTCAGGCTGGTCCGGGGTATCCTACACCGGTTTGAATCCACCCAAGATGCAGGATAAGGAATGGGCCGCATATGATCCGGTCAGTAAAAATTTATATGTCGTCTGGTCCGAGTTCGATGTGTACGGCAGCGTAGACCCGGATCATTTCAGCAATATATTGTTTTCGCGCTCGGCGGATGGTGGAGTGACCTGGAGTGATCCGAAGCGCATCAACGAGGTCTCCGGCGACTGTCTGGATGGTAGCAATTCGGTGATGGGTGCCATGCCGGCAGTTGGACCGAATGGCGAGATTTACGTCACCTGGCCGGGGCCGGAAGGAATCATCCTTGATAAATCAACAGACCAAGGAGAGTCGTGGTATGCACAGGACATCTTAGTGGCGGACAATCCGGCGGGAGATCATTATTCTATACCAGGCATATCCCGCGGCGGAAGCTGTCCAGCGATTGCATGTGATTTGAGTTATGGACCCAACCGGGGGACAGTTTATATTAACTGGTCTGATCAGATAAACGGACCCGATGACACGGATATCTGGTTAAGTAAGTCAACGGATGGGGGGCAAACATGGAGTTTGCCGAAACGCGTGAACGATGACCCTGCAGGCAAACATCAGATGTTTCATTGGATAACCGTGGACCAGACCAATGGATTTCTCTATGTTGTATTCTACGATCGGCGACATTACGATGATAACCGAACGGATGTGTACCTGGCAGTTTCACGGGATGGTGGTGAAACGTTCTCGAATTACAAAATCAGCCAGTCTTCCTTCACTCCCGATGGGTGGGTATTCATGGGTGACTACAGCAATGTCGTGGCAATGGGCGAGATCATTCGTCCTGTTTGGGCACGCATGGATACCGGTCATGTCAGTGTTTGGACGGCGATAATCGACCCGGAAATCATCACCGATGTGCCAGAGGTTAACGCAGGTCGTGTTCCCGATGAATTTGAGATTCGTTCTGTTTATCCAAATCCTTTTAACGTCTCGACCAAGATTTATTATCGAATACCCAAAAATGGTCATGTGCTGCTGAAAGCCTATAATATCCTGGGAAAAGAAGTCGAGATGTTGTTTCATGGGCATCAAAGAGGAGGAGAACACCGTTTCGTATGGAATGCCAAAAAACATCCTAGCGGTATTTATTTCATTTGTTTGAATTTCGAAACGATGGTCACGTCTACAAAGGCGGTGCTGATAAAGTAGTATCATTTTCGAATCAGCTCTCGGGTGAGGCCACCGTGGGCGCGTTAAAGTCGAATCTCGAGACTGGTTTATGGGTGGGGAAGCTGGTTTGTATGATAGGAAATAGTGCGTCGGTTAGCGGTATCGAAGTGCGTTACGTTCGTCGATGGGCGTAGGTCGTCTATCGAAGGCGAAACCTTTCGTTGAGACCATGATCACGGTTCACGACACACGTTCCACGAATCACGTTACGAGCCTCGATACCGATAAACGAATTTCACTTTCTTTGCCCGATTCGCGGATCCCGAATCCATTTTTTTCTCGAATCAAGGAGGTGATAACCGAACAGCTCAGTTCCAACTCGTCAAATCGATGCGCACTGAGACGACCTTGGTGCGTTCGACAAATCCACCGCTGTTCAATCGGAAGGAGGAAAAAACATGTCCGTGAGAGTTGTGCAGATCAATTTTAAGTTCAACGTCCCACGGTCCGACTTTGAGGCGGCCGAATTTCCCATGGCCCCCGAATTCGCAGCTATTCCCGGACTCCGCTGGAAGATCTGGATAATAAACGAAGAACAAAGCGAGGCTGGTGGGCTCATGCTGTTCGCTGACCAAGCAGCGGCGGACGCCTTCCTGACAGGACCGCTGGCGGCCAAGGTCACTGGACACCCGGCTCTCAGCGATTTCAGCGTGAAGCAGTTTGACGTGCAGGAGAGCGTCACCAGGACGACCCGTGGTCCGATTTAACAGGCTCGTCGTGGTTCGCTAGGAAATGGCATCCAACAAGATCTCAATGCAGGAAGACTTCGTGAGACGGAGGGCGACGCGGCAATCTCCTCGCGAAGCAACGCCTCCTATTAATTCCTGTCTTCAATTAAACGTAACTCTGAAGGGGGATTGCCTCGTCGCCTTTAGCTTCGTCAAGGGCTCTTAGCATAGATTGCCTTCGGATGATGAGATTTGTTAACTTTAATGGATTTGGGCACGGTTCCCGATGCTGGCAATTCAATCAACTGCCGCGTGAGGCAGCCCGACAGCAAGTTAAATTCCTGATGGGATGTCATTATGGAGGTTTTCGTTGGCCATGATTGACCGACAGCAGTTGGAAGGAATCTTCCGCGAGCACGGCTTTGATGAATTTCGCTGGCTTCCTGCAGCCGATATTGCGGTAGCCCAGTGGGTTCGCATGAAGTGTATCTACGGATGCGATGAATATGGTAAGAGCGTTGCCTGTCCTCCGAACACCCCTCCCGTGCCAGAGTGCGAGCGCTTTCTGCAGGAATACTCACAAGCAGCAATCTTCCACTTCGCCAAGGCAGTCCCTGATCGTAAGGCGCGGAGGAAGTGGTCCCGCGAGGTCAACGGGAGACTCCTCGATCTCGAGCGGGCCGTCTTCCTGCACGGCCACTACAGGGCCTTCATGCTCTTGATGGGCAGTTGCCCGCTCTGTGAGGAATGCGTTGGGCAACTGGAGAACTGCCCTTATCCCGGCTCCGCTCGCCCCACGCCGGAGGGGCTGGCCGTGGATCTCTTCGCCACAGCGCACAGTGTCGGTTATCCCCTGGAAGTGCTCACAGACCATTCGCAGCCCATGAACCGGTATGCGATCCTTCTCATTGATTAGACAGGAACCTATGGCCCCGTTCCCTTGAAAAGCAGAACCTATGTCGTTGCGGAAGCTGGTTTGTTGAGACACGAGACTCGAGATCCATGCTGCGTGTTGCGTGATGCGTGAGAATCCGGGACTAGAGACTCGTGAAAGACCTGACAACTGCCAACTGCCACTTATCTTTCACTGCTTCCTGCCTCCTGCTCTTCCTTGCCAATTGCCACTTCTCCACCAAGATGGCGGACTCCTGCGGCTCCTTAATTTCATGGGAAACTTTTTTCCTTTTTTACGGTATAGTGAAACGAGAGGGTACCTGAACAACATTGATTTTTTAATCAAGATCTTATACGGCGGCGGATCGAGGGGAATAACTCGGTGAAGCGATTTCTCATGGCAGTTATTCAGGTGATGGGTTATTTTTTGGCCGTTTTCGTGCTCATCGGCCTGGCGGTAATACTGACAAAGTTGATTTTCGGTGATCTCGATTATGATGAACCCAGGCTCTCGATTCTTCTTCTTGGCATCCAGATTGTATTCGCAGTGGCTGTTGTGGGTGCATTAATGAGTTGGATCGGCAAGTCTCAACTGGCCAAATCAGGATGGCCTGGCTTTCTCTCGAGCATGCGTTGGTTCGGAATTGGCACCCTCGTTGGACTGCTGATGTGTGGGGGAATGATCATCATCACCTGGGTGTCAGGAGGGGGGAGTTTCCATTTCGACATCGAAAAGCCATCACGTTATTTTAATTATGTCTCACCGCTCGTTTTCTTTTTACTGATCTTGGCCTTGGGTGAAGAATGGATTTTTCGCGGATATCCGTTGAGTAAACTCTCCCAGGCTGTTGGAGGGGGGTGGGCCAATGTCATCGTGTCATTGTTGTTTATGGCAGGGCATTGGGGGGGCAGTGGATGGAACGCCATGGTGGCTGGCAATATTTTTCTCTTCTCTTTGGTCAACGGTGTCATGCGATTCACCCCTGGGGGTATTCCCGCTGCATGGGGTTTTCATTTCGCCTGGAATAGTCTACATATTCTCCTGGGCGCCACTCTGACAGGAGAGAATTATGCGGTACCCGGCGCGCAATTTATAAGCGAGGGATCGAAATGGCTATCCGGTGGTGATTATGGCCCCGAGGGCGGTTTGGGCACATCCGTAGCCACAATTGTTGGCCTGGTAATTATCTGGAGATATTTGCGGCGGCGCCCTGTAGCTGATACTCCAGTTGCGTATGAAGCGGCTGGAGAGTCCAATAATTAGTATCGCGTAGCGCCGGGTCGCCGTACCTGACGCTGGCAGAGATGAATCGAAGCTCGTTTATCGTTGTGGGAGCTGGCATATGGAGCACCGAGACTTGAGACCCGAGATCCGTTTTGCGTATTGCGTGTTAAGTGAAAATCCGAGACTCGAGATTAGAGACTCGCGAGGAACCTGCCAACTGCACCCGTCATTGCCATAGCTTCTTTTCTCCCGCTGCTTATTGCTGACTGCCTACTGCCGACGGGGTGGCGGGGAGATGGGTGGCTGAGGCCCCCCGACGATACCTTAAGAAATGAAATGGTGGAATAATACCATGATTACACGGCGAAAATTTCTCAAGTGGGGTGTGGGCGCAACTGTCGCACTTGGTGCTCCAAACATCTTCATCGGCTGTGAAGAAAAGAAAACACCCTTACAACCACAACCGCTAGAGATAAATGCGCAGGTATCAGCGATTCGTGGAAATGACCTGGATACGATAACTCGAGATGCCTTGGATGCTTTGGGTGGAATTGGGAAGATTGTCAACCCAGGTGAAACGGTCTTCATCAAGCCGAATATGGTTACCCTGCCCTGGACACAACGCAATCCTTTCATCATCGGCGAGTGCACCAAGGCCGAGATTATTATGGCGGTGGCTGAAGAGTGCTTAAAAGCAGGAGCTTCCCAGGTTATCATCGGTGATGGCTCTCAGATGTATAGCTTCGATTGGCACTATGCGGTTACCCTTGATGAATCCACCAATCTTGTTCAAGAGGCTGAACGCCTCAGTTCACAATATAGCGGGAACGTGACACTAGCCTGTCTTGAAGATGATTCTCCTGAGTTCGTGGATGTCCCTTCTCGCACCTACCTTGGCCAGATTGCCGTCTCCAGCCTAGTCACCTCGGCCGATCGCGTGATCTCCATTCCCGTTGCCAAAACGCACTCATGGGCGCAGTTGACTCTGGCGCTGAAAAATTTTGTGGGCGTCACCTCTCTGGAACGCTATGGTGTATGGGTCAATGATAGCTATTGGGATCGTGGCGGAGTCTTTGACCACAGCACACCGCAGGCCATCGGGCAGATCTATCTCGATGTGGTCGACGCCGTGAGGCCAGATCTATCGGTTATTGACTTTTCCATCGGCATCGAGGGAGATGGCCCGACTTTGAGCTCCGGAGGGACCCCCGTGAACATGAGGAACCGACTTGGCTCGTGGCTGGTCATCGCCAGCACCGATATCATGGCTGCCGACGTAACGGCGGCCCGGATCATGAGCCACGATGTCGGCGATGTGAAACAGCTCGGAATGGGCTTCGACATGGGGCTGGGCGAGATACGCAAGAGTTCCATCGAGATGATCGGCGAGAAGCTCCATGACTTAATCGTCCCATGGACCCCCGCGAACCTGAGGAATGCTGGAAAGTATGTAGTGTAGTAATTGGGTGTTAGGTATTTGCGAGGAACCCTTGGCGAAACGAAGGGTGACGAAGCAATCTCGTTAAGGAGTGACGTCTCCGCTTAATTCGCTCGCTTGCTGTGGATGTCATCGTCCATAGTTTTTAGTGTTATCCTCGTGCCATGGGAAGAAATAGGGAGCCGGAAACCGTGAAAATCCGAGATTCGAGACTCATGAAGAAAATAGATCCTGGATTCTAGATGCGAGATGCTAGATAAAGGCTAAAATAAAAGACAGTATTTTCTAGCTTCCAGCATCCAATCTCTAGCTTCCATACCAGCTTCCACAACCATAAACCGGCTTCCAGCTTCTGTTTCCTGCCTACTGCTTCCTGCCTCCTCCGTGGTTTGGGGAGAGGTTCCTCACTCCCCTTTCTTTTTTACATAGGCAAGAGCCCCCATTGATTTTTCCACTTGACAAAGGTCCATTTGAATTGTACTTTCGAGCAAAGCGGTTATCTGCCGCA
>SMTZ1_10000602_pt1 | contig 48335 bp, 47 predicted proteins | sample DeeMarSWOR136_30_FD_25667 | JGI IMG/M metagenome (IMG submission 25667) | reverse complement strand
TGATTGCCTTATTATTGCCGATTTGACTCAAAGCTTTGGCTGCTTCCCATCGCACCCAGTCGTTCTTATTGGACAGCGTTCTTATCAATGGAGCTATAGACTGTTTTCTATAAGCTATGAGCTGCCGGCGTGCCTTCACACGCACTACTCCGTCTCTACTTGCCAGGTCGGCGATTAACAACTTGATATTTGCTTTAGCAGCCCTGCTATCAGACAATATAGTGCCCTCAGGTATATTATTTTGCGTCTTTTTCATGTTTTCCGCTTGCCTTCCTTGACATTATATGCTGTTTACATGCAAATTTCCCACCTGTGACCAGACTTGTGAACGTCATTATCTTCACTTGGTTATAGCAGAGTTGCATTGGATCTCCAGTGCAGTCCGGGAAGCTAGATAGAAATAAAATGTGACTGAATGGAATAATATGGTTGTGGGACCCAGTAACTACAACGGGAGGATTAACCTCCAGAGAAAACTCTTTGTAAGGTCCAATGCTAAGGGTATCGCTGGATAGATCCACCGTGACCAAGAACAGTTCATTCTTGTCCAAGAGATTATCTGCATTAATAGTACTCAGCTTTTGCAATGTCCAGTTCACAGAAGGAAGGATATTGTCAGCGTCCACATAGGAAATAACCACTTTGTTAGTACTATTTTCAGTACTGGTGAAATCAACTGAATTTCCGGCAGCTGGGATACCCACGAATAAGTAGATCTTTTTTACTTCGCCGTTCTCCATCTCGGCGATAACATCGCCCTTGAGCACTACAACGGTCATGGTTTCTTCTAATCCAGCGTGAACAACTTCTTTTACCTTCTGTGCCGAGTACAACCCTGCAGAAAGAACCGCGTAAGAAAACACCGAAGCCACGATTACGAAAGCTATGAGTATTATCGCTGTCCCCAATCCGGTAATACCCTCTTCCTTTCGGTGTATCTTTTCTATTACTTTATTTATTAAGCTAAACACAATTGCTACCTATCTTGATTATTGATTGTATGATGATTGCTTTTTAGCCTTGAGCTTTCTCGCCTCTTGAGCCTCGGCTATCGTCTGCTCCTCAACAAACAAAGCTTTCTTTCTCGCCTGGTCTCTAGCTGATTGCCCAATTTCCTCGGTGGCGCGGTTCTCCGATCGCTTGGTTTTGTTTGCTTTCCAAGTCTTCTCAATCGCCTGTTCTCTAGTCAAATAGGCTTTCTTTCTCACCTGCTCTTTGGCTAGACGCTCGGCGTCCTCTTTAATGCGCCTTTCCTTTCTCTTGGCCTCTTTTAGTGATTCTTCTTTTTGGTTTGTCATCGGTCTACCTCCCAGCATTGGAAAATAATGGAACCTACAACGCTGCTCTTCCACCTAGCAGCAAATAATAATGTATTCTCCGCACAATAGAAAAAGGGGCGGACTAGGCCGCCCCTTTTCATCAAACTAAACGGCCTGGTACTTTAGGCCGCGATTGGAGCCGCGGCGATCTTGTACCACGTTGAATTGGACACCTCGTAGGTTTCAACCTGAGGGGTTCCTTCAATAACTTCTGCCATGTCCTTCAGCACTTCCGGGTACTTTGTGCTGCTATAGGCTTCCGCGTTCTCTTTCTTATCCCACAAACTGATCGCAACTGCTTTCCTTCCGCTTGATATGACGAGTGCGATTTCATCCTTGAAGCCCTGCTGTAAACGGAGAAGAGGAATGATCACCTTCTCGAGTTTCTCAGTGAACTTGGTCTGGCTATCTGCCTTCAGACGTATGGTAACTTCTCTTGCAAACATGTCAACCTCCTTGGTTGTAATCATTCAAATAACCTGACCTAGCTCATGAAACGTGACGGTGAACAGAATATTTACTCACCTAATTTAACGATATCATAGTTAACTTGATTTGTCAAATGAATTGTGGTATATTTATAAGATACAGGACTAATTAACTATATTGAGTTAATTTGAGGAAGGATTCTGATGGATGTTTCTTTGGTAATCAGGCACCGGCTTAATGAGTTGGGTCTTGAGCAGAGAGACCTGGCAACCGCTGCCCAAGTTACGGAGTCCTACATTTCCCAATTACTGACTGGGAAAAAGGCACCCCCCGCGGCTCATAGGACAAACATATATGAGAAAATGGAAGCATTTCTCAAGCTGCCGAACGGAGATCTTTCGAAGCTGGTTGACCTCCAGCGCATTGAAGAGGTGAAGAGGAAGCTGGGAGACACGCCTGTGCCCTTGTTCAAGGAAGTTAGAGAGTTGATTCTCCGCAAATGTGCCTCTGATAAAGAAAAACAGATGCGAACGATTTTTACGAAGCAGCCGTTCGGCGAACTCGAACGATTTATCACACAGAAGCTTCTGGACGTTGTCAAGAGAGAGGTCAAAAGAGAATTGGAAAGTGAAGACTGGCTCCGTGAAGTGGCTCAACTCAGCAATGGAGACTATGAACAGATGCGAGTCAATATTCTGGAGTTCCTCGACACGGATATCTTCCACGTGTCGATTGAAAACTGCGTCACATTCCTGGAGCCGCTGATTGAATCATGGGACATTGAACTTGAGACTTTTGGTATGGAAATTGTCTTGAATAACAGAGTAGTCTCAGAGCACGTTAAGAAATTGGAGTTTGTTGTAAAGGAACCCGAACAGCCATTCAAAGAAGAGCCTGGGTTTAAAAAATTCCTTCGTGACACTGAGCTCAGCGGCGATGCTACCGAGGAAGAAGTCGCGTTTCTACGAAAGTTGAGATTCAATACAAAACGACCTACCCCGCTTTATTACTACCGGGAGTTACAAAACCTCAGAGACCCGCTCCATTTTCGCGCGCGGTAGCTTCTTGTCTAATGCCCTGCTTGGGCGAGTGTGGGGTATTATAGTGTTAGTCGCCTTCTCATAACAGCCTGACTGTTATGTGCGGATAAGGAAAATGCTAGCCAATACCCCCAAGTATCTGGCTATTCATAAGGCTATGGCTGAAGTTGAAATTATTATAAAATTCTACACATAGCATTCAATATATTGTAGTTAAAATCAGATTTAAAAGAGCCCATTTTTACAATAATCCAGATTCAAAAACTGGAGGGGCTGGCACTTATGCTTTTTAGCAAAGTGCTGTGCTGTTATATTTTTACTACTATAGTTTTTCAAACCCCAATCTAATAATATCCTTACGTTCCTGCTTGAACCTGATCAGATCCGCCTCTTTTCTTTTGATAATATCGTTAATCTTTTTTAGTTCCGCAGGGTTGTCACGCAGCACGGCTTTTTGCTCCTCCAGGTCTTTAATATCAATTTTTATTGCACTTATCCTATTATCGATCAGTATTAACTCTTCAGGATCAATATCTTGTGGATTTGTTAAGTAATATTTACTCATCTTTTTAATCTCCTTTATTAAATTTTGACCAGTAGTCTAACTTATCCATGTAGGTTTCAAGAAATTCTGCAAAACCTTTCAGCATCTCTAGCCTCATCCTATAATTCATAACCTCAAATAGGGCAGCCGGCAGCTGCCTCGGATCTGTGAAAGCTAGCTGAATTAGGTATGCCTTCATGTTCTCTTGCAGTTTTTCAATTTCCTTCTTTAAGTATTCGTCAGCCATATCGGTACCTCTCATTTAGCTGGAGGTAATAGAGTCAACTGAGTTAGTAAAAATGTATATATACTTTGCATCTGGCTCTATTACCCCTTTCTCCTTTTACCCATCTTCAGTTTCCCACGGGTTATCGGTGTCTATGATCGGCTTCTCCTTCTCACTAGACGAGAATTCATCGTTGTCTTCTAACTCAAGTTTCTCTTTCCATTCTGCAAGGCAATCATCTTCCACACCGTTATCTTCACAGGCCTTTATCAACTGCGGTATATCGAGATAGAGGCGATTCCGCCCGCCAGCCGATTTTATTACGAAGCCTAAGTCCTCCCGAAGGATTCTATTACGCTGGTTTGCGCTAAGCTTTAAGACAGGGCAGGTGACACCGAATTCTACACGTGCGGCCGGGTCTATCTTGTTGATTTCGATATTCAACCTTTTCGATGTTACGTTTTCCTTTACCTTATTTGAAACCAGAGTGATAAGAACCCTAAGCAGTATCTGAGACTCAAGATAGCTCTCTTCATCTATCAGCCTTTCGGAGGACTTGCGCATTTCATTGACGAGAGCATCCAGGACATTACCTCCTTGAGAACTTGGCAATTTCCAGCTAACATTTCGCTAACGAACCAAACACAACCCGCCAACATTTAATATCACCCTACGCTCAGAACTTCGTTCTATCAATGGATTTATAAGCACCACTCCGAACCTAAAACAACGAGGTAGCATGTCAGCACGCAGTTTCCTAAACCGCGTGTCGTGCGTTCGAGTCGCACCAGGGGTACCATTTTTATAGGTAATTACTATAATAAAGAAGCCCGACCGTGAGGTCGGGCTTAATAAAAGTCGGTTATTGGAGATTATTTTTTACCTGCTTCCAGTGTTTTACTGACATTCACCTTTATCTGCTTCTACTTTCTCTTTCCGGCAACGGTTTCTTCGTTTCATAAACCGCTTCGAGGTCGCGCATGTAAGCACATTGCAGACATTGTTCATACCAGCCGTGAATGTCTTTATCTACGTACAGGATACCCCCGCATCTCGGACAGGCACGATTCTTACCATTTTTTCCCATTTTCCCACCGCCTTTACCTAATTAATATGTTCTTTTCCGCCTCGATTTAGCAATCTAACGCTTCTATTGCTAACACCAATAGTATAAAAATTAGCAATCGAAGCCGCCGACTGCTAAATTATATTATAATGACACCGTTATTTGTTGTCAATACCCCTTTGTCCCAATTTTTCAGGTATTATCGTGAAATATATACGGTGTGAATAAGTATCGTCTTTCTATGTATTTCTTAATTTTATTTATAATATCATGAAAAAGATATTGACATTATAAATTATATCGGGTATACTTCATTAAGTTTATTAATTTATTTATTAATTTTTATTATTTTCATAAATAACCTCACGACCATCAGCGACCGGAGGATGAGAAACAGATAGATGCTTCTAGAGATAAACAACATTACCAAGGTCTATAAGAAGAAGATCAGAGCCAACGATAATATCAGCCTTTCCATCGCCGAGGGCGAGGTCTTCGGCCTGCTGGGTCCCAACGGAGCGGGCAAGACCACCCTGGTTAACCAGATAATAGGATTGACCAAGCCCACCTCGGGCAGTATTACCCTCGATGGCGTGGACGTCATCGCTAATCCCGGATACGCCCGGGAGCACTGCTCTTTCCAGGCACAGACACAGGTACCGATATCAGGACTCAGCACTCTGCAGGCAATCGAACTGGTGGGGCGGATACGGGGAGGTAAGAAAGCCGAGGTACGTCAGCGAGCCATGGATCTTATCGATAAGCTGGATATGGGCGAATGGCAGAAAATGATGGGGGTTACCATTTCCGGCGGCGTGCGCCGTCTCGTCGCTTTCTGCATGGCAGCGGTAACCCCGGGAAAAATCGTCATACTTGACGAGCCCACGAACGATATCGACCCCCTGCGCCGGCGGATACTCTGGGAGGAAGTCCAGGAACTTGCCAGACACGGGTCTGCCGTTCTCCTGGTGACACATAATGTACTCGAAGCCGAACGCGTCGTCGATCGCCTGGCGATTATCGACCAGGGACAGGTAAAAGGAATGGGCACGCCGGCCCGCCTTAAAGAGGACGAGGGTGGCGCCATGCACCTGGAACTGACACTGGAACCGAACCAGACGGAACCCGACTTGCCCGACTACCTGCAGAATCCGGTTACCGTTAACCGCCGCATCATCGCCCGCGTTGATCCGGCGGATATTACCAAGGCTATAGAATGGGCGAGGGGTTTGAAGGAAAGTGACATTATCGAGGAATTTAAACTCGGTCCGGCCACGCTGGAGGATATCTATGTACGGCTGGTCCAGAATCCCGATGAGGTGGAACAACCCGGGGAGGTAACGTAGCCATGCCCAAGTGGTTGAGGGGTTATCTCCTGATGGTCAAATGGTCTTTCCTAAGCTATCGTCCGTGGTTATCGCTCAATTTCGCCGTTCAGATAGGGATTGCCATCGGGATGATATACGGCCTCAGCTTCTTCTTCCCGGCAATCACACCGGATGTTGCCAAATACCTGACCACCGGCGCTCCGACGCTGGTATTACTGGTAGCAGGCTTCGTAATAGGGCCGCAGATAATAGCGTCGGCACGTCTCGAAGGGACTTTCGAATATATCTGGTCACTACCCGTTGGCCGCCTCTCCCACCTTGCCGCTGATGCCACCGTGATGTTCGCGTCGACCCTGCCGGGCATCGTTCTGCCCGTCGTCCTCGGCGCTTTTCATTTCGATTTCAACCTCGATATCAGCCTCCTGGTTATACCGGCAGCCGTACTGATAGCCATGTCCGGTAGCTTTCTCGGTTACTCCATAGCCTTCCTCGTTCCCAAACCGATGATGGTGATGGTGATAACGCAGATATTCAGCTTTGCGGTGATGCTCTTTTCCCCGGTGATGTTCCCGGTGGAACGGCTGCCCCAGTGGTTACAGTCGATACACCAGGTACTCCCTATCCAATACATGGCCGACCTTACCCGGGGGACGATAACCGACCTTGACGTGAACCTGGGGCTGGCATTTGCCGTGGTAGCCGCCTGGTGTGTTATCGGTCTTTTCATCACTCTAATCGTCGTTAATCGGCGCCAATAATGGGTCATCTACCACGCCTGAGAATCCTTGCCTTTTGATTCTGAAAGCAGTAAAATGCGACAAAAAGGGAAGGCATGCCAAAGAAGACTTTTACGGTCGAAGACCTCCAGCGATGGCGGGAAAAAGGTCTGATATCAATAGAACAACTACAACGCATCGTTACCGATGAAGACCTGGAGATTAACCCCGAGGCAAACCTGACCACCCCAACCGAAACAGACGGAAAGAAAACACGCCTGAATCCCGTAAACGTAGCGTATTATTTCGGCGGGTTCTTGGCTCTACTGTCTTTCACCATATTTATCGCCATAAGATGGGGTGATTTTTCCGAAGGAGAACGGCTGATAACCGCCCTGGTAATTTTATTAACCACCGGCTGCTTGGGAACCTGGCTCAGATTCGTAAAAAGATTTCGTGTAGCCGGAGGACTTATCCTGTTAATAACCGCCGCGGTGTTCCCGATGTTCGTCTTTACATTAGCTGACATAACAGGGCTGTGGCCGGAAGGAGGCTCCTTTGAAGAGTTGAGCTACGCTTTCCTGTATATGAATCTAATTAGCCTACCGATAGCTGTATTGTTACTGGCACTGACTCGCTTCCACCTGATATTCCTGGTGGTGGCAGGAATCATACACTTTATGGCTCTGGCTATCGGCGGTATAGTTTCCGCCGACCTGGCCCTGGTGACTTCTATTACCTGTGGAGTGTTCATATTATCTGGTATCGGGCTAACGTTGTACAGAAAACCTCAGTATACCTTCTGGCTAAAATTATACGGACTAATGGGCCTTCAGGTAGGCTTTACTATATTGTTTTCCGATAGCGACAGCGCGCTTTTCGGGATTCTTTACCTAGTGGTTTATCTGGTCTTGATAGGATTCAGCGTACGTTTCCAGGAGGTTATTTACCTGGTATTCGGTGTCATCGGTGTTTATACCTATATAATCAGGCTTATTTTTGATTATCTAAGGGGCACGGCGTATTTCCCGCTGGTAGTCGGAATAATCGGAATAAGCATAGTAATACTGGCAGTCCTCTACCAGAGGTATAAGGGCGGCATATTCCACCGCAAGCATGAAACAGCAGAAAAACAAAGTCATATAGTATAAAATAAGTACGAGATAATTTCTCCGGTGAGAACCTGGTATAAATTTATCATAGGATTGACAAATTAGAATCAGTATGGTAATATATGGTATGCGGTAACCGTTTGCCGCATTACTTTTTACAGGAAGGAAGCATGAAGCGAGTTTACGTTAATGAGGATGTCTGCATGGGCTGCCACCTCTGTGAGATTTATTGCCAGCTCAAACATGCTAAGTCGAAAGACCTGATAAAGGCTTTTAAAAAGGAGTCGCCCAGGCCGCTGCCACGACTTCGGGTCGAGGAAAAAGGAGTATTATCCCTCTCGTCGCGCTGTCAGCACTGCGATGACGCCCCCTGCGTACAGGCCTGCCTTACCGGCACACTGACCCGCGACCCGGTGAGTCGGCTGGTCACTGCGGATAGCGAACGGTGCATCGGTTGCGGCACCTGCATGCTCGTCTGCCCCCTGGGCGCGCTACGCATGGACACCGAGCACAAGAAAATGGTGAAATGCGACCTCTGCCAGGACGAGGAAATACCGGTATGTGTTGCCAACTGCCCTAACGAAGCCCTGTTGTACATGGAAGTACCCAACGGCAACGATAAATTAGAAAAGAAGGAATTAACTCAAACCCAATAGAAAACCGTTTCACATACCCGATTATCAACCAGGAGGTGCATCATGTCGTACAACTGGGGACCACATTACATTGTTCCGTCAGAAGTAATAAAGAGTTACTCCGGGGCCGTCCTGCTACGAGAGGAACTCGAGGAGGAACTGCTGAAAAAAGAGCTAGACGAACTGGGATTACCGGGACCGGTAGTTAGAGTGGTAAATCCATGGTATTACCGGAAGAAAAACAACGATACCTGGATAAAAATCGGCGAGTCATCGGACAAGCGGCAGAATTTCCCTATCAGGTGGGATACCACGGTACTTGAGAATGGCCAGTATGAAATACTGGGACTAATGCATGTATTCGTGAGGAAAAACGGGGATGAAGTTGCCATTGCCCGCGAGAACATCGTCGAAGTTAACGTTGAAAACTGAAACATTTTATAAATATACTTTCAAATATTATGAAAATAGTGATTATTGATTACGGTGCTGGGAACCTGCGGAGCGTATATAAAGCCGTGGGTAAACTGGGCTACGAACCGAAAATTACTCATGTTCCGGATGATATATTGTCCGCCGACGCCGTAATTTTACCGGGTGTGGGAGCAGGAGGAGATACCATGATGGCTCTGGAAAGGCTGGGGCTGGTCACTCCTGTTAAGAACTATGTGGCAAAAAACAGTCCGTTTATGGGCATCTGCATCGGGATGCAAGTACTGCTTACCGGCACCGAAGAGGGCGGCTGGCACGAGTGCCTGGATATTATCAGGGGCAGGGTAATCAGGCTGCCCGAGGGACAGAAGATACCGCACATGGGCTGGAACCAGGTAAAGCAAAAAACAGTACACCCGATTTTCACCGGTATCCCGGATAACGCTAACTTCTATTTTGTCCACAGCTATTATGCCAACCCGGAGGATAAGAAGTTAATTGCCGGAGAAACCGAGTATGGAGTCTCATTCCCCAGTGTAATTATCAAAGACAATCTCGTAGCCACCCAGTTCCATCCCGAAAAAAGTGGCGAACTGGGCCTGAAAATATACGATAATTTCATCAAACTGATGGTGGAGCCACACCGGCAGAAACTAGCAACGGCAGGTAACAAATGAGCGTACCAGAGAAAATAAAATATCTTATAATCGGTAACTCGGCCGGGGGCATCGGCGCTGCCGAAGCTATCCGTGAGGTTGATAAAAAGGGCACCATCAATGTTATTTCCGATGAGCCCTACCCCGCTTATTCGCGACCGCTTATCTCGGATTACCTGGCGGGTGACTATACCGTGGAGAAAATGCTCTACCGGCCCGTGGATTTCTACGAGAAGAATAGTATCAAGACGATACTCGGGGATAAGGTAATACAACTGGACACGGAGAAACACACCGTGAAGCTGGAAAGCATCAAGCCCCTGACCTACCAGAAGCTGCTGCTGGCGACCGGTGGTTCGCCCATTATCCCGAGGATCGAAGGGAATGGTCTGCAGGGAGTCTTCACCTTTAACAAACTCGATGACGCCAGGTCGATCGATGAATTTCTCAACCGCTATACGAAAAAAATCAGAGCCGTGGTCATCGGCGGTGGTCTGATAGGAGCCAGCGTCACCGAGGCTCTCTTAAAACGGGAAGTTAAAGTGACCATCGTCGAGATGAAAGACCGCATACTGAATACGATTCTCGACGAAGAGACCTCGGCTATGGAAGCCGAAGCGCTGGTTGAATGTGGCGTTGAAATCATCACCGACCATACCGCTGTCAGCATCAACAGCTACTTCCCGGGTGAAGTCAGCGGCATCAGCCTCGACGACGGACGCTCCATACCCTGCGATATGGTGGTTATTGCCGTCGGGGTACAGCCCCGTCTGGATTTCATCAAGAACAGCGGCATAAAAGTTAACCGGGGGGTCATCGTCGACCGGCAGATGCAGACTTCAGTCGCCGATGTTTACGCCTGCGGCGATGTGGCCGAGGCTTTCGACTTTATTTACAGGGAGAACCGACTGACACCAATCTGGCCCAACGCCTACGCCGGCGGAAGGACGGCAGGAAGGAATATGGCCGGCATCCCGGACAAATACCCGGGCGGTACCGCCATGAATGCGGTGAAATATTTCGGTGTGAAGATTGTGTCGGCGGGACTGGTGGTACCACCCGATGAAAGCTACGAGACTCTACGCGAGGTGCACGACCATATTTACCGGAAAATTATCCTCAGGGACGGGAAATTAGCGGGAATGGTTTTTGCCGGTGATATCGAGAAGTCAGGCATCGTCTACAATCTCATGAAAGACGGGACGGACGTAAGCAGCTTCAAGGAAGCCATCATTTCCGATGATTTCGGGTTAACTTCTCTCCCGGATGATATCCGCCAGGCAAAACTAGCGACACCGCCGGATAAATATATATCCGTGGTGACATCGATAGAAGAACCGGAAGAAATCGTCGTGGAAGAATAGTATTTACCGGAGAGTAAATAACGTGAAGGACATTCGACTGATAAATAATACCTATAATGACGATAAAGTAATTGACGCCTGCTCGATATTCGGCGCCATGAACTTATCTGGCGCCAGGTTTTCCGGGGAAAGCGTTATCAAAGCCATCGCCAACATGCACGACCGGGGTAACGGACTGGGCGGCGGATTTTCCATCTACGGTCTCTATCCCGATTTTACCGACCAGTACGCTTTCCACATCATGTTCCTGAGCCAGCGGGCACGCAAGGATGCCGAGGAATTCCTGCTGAAGAACTTCAACATCGTGTATAAGGAAGAAGTACCCACACGCTCGGTACCGGTCATCAAGAACCCTCCACTGGTCTGCCGCTACTTTCTGGATACCGGAGCGGCAAAACCAGAGGACATATCCGATGACGATTACGTCGTGGAGAAGGTGATGGAGATTAATACCGGCCTGAGTGATACGTTCGTGTTCTCCAGCGGTAAGAACATGGCTGTTTTGAAGGGCGTGGGTTATCCTGAACAAATAGCGGAATACTTCTGCCTAGAGCAGTACAAGGGCTATCTCTGGACCGCCCACGGTCGCTTCCCCACCAATACCGTGGCCTGGTGGGGTGGGGCGCATCCGTTCTCGATTCTTGACTGGACGGTTATCCACAACGGTGAAATATCTTCATACGGCATCAACCGCCGCTACCTCGAGCAATTCGGCTATATGTGCACGATGCAGACCGATACGGAGGTAGTAGCTTACGCCGTCGATCTTCTTATACGCAAGCATAACCTGCCCTGGAAAATAGTCGCCAAGATTGTGGCGGCACCCTTCTGGGATGACATCGAGCGGATGCCGAAAAAGGAGAAGGAGCTTTCGATGGCGTTGCGCCAGGTTTACGGCAGCCTGCTCCTCAACGGGCCGTTCGCGGTAATCATCGCCCATCAGGGCGAGATGATTGGGCTGACCGACCGCATCCGGCTGCGTCCGCTGACCGTCGGCGAGAAGGGCGACATGCTCTATCTCTCCTCCGAGGAATCGGCTATCCGTCTGATAGCTCCCGAGCTGGATAAAGCCTGGATACCCATGGGGGGCGAACCGGTTATCGGCAGGCTGAAAGACAAAACAACTAAAGAATCAAAGATGGTTAAGGAATCGGTAACCGTCGGGGATAAGAAATAATGCTGACCAAGAGGATTATACCCTGCCTAGACGTTAAGGGCGGAAGGGTGGTCAAGGGCGTCAAGTTTCGCGACCACCGTGATGCCGGCGACCCGGTGGAACTGGCGGCGTTTTATAACGAGCAGGGTGCCGATGAACTGGTCTTTTACGATATAACCGCTTCCAGCGACCGCCGCAACATCATGCTTGATGTGGTCAAGCGTACCGCCGACCAGGTCTTTATCCCGCTGACGGTCGGCGGTGGACTGAGAACGGTGGACGATATGCGGGCGATGCTGGAAGCCGGCGCGGACAAGGTATCCATAAATACAGCCGCTGTCCTGGACCCCAGCCTGATTACGCGGGGTGCCGAACGATTTGGTAGCCAGTGTATCGTGCTGGGGATGGACGCCCAGCGTATCCCCGGGGAAGACCCGCCACGCTGGGATGTCCACACTCATACCGGAGCCGACGGAGGCGTATCGGCGGGTAAAGACGCCGTGGCGTGGGCAATACAGGCCGTGGAACTGGGAGCCGGTGAGATAGTTGTCAACAGCATCGATTCCGACGGCACTCAGGCGGGTTACGACCTGGAATTACTGAGGATTATCTCCGGGGCTGTTTCTGTGCCCGTGGTCGCCAGCGGCGGCGCGGGAGAGATGGAAGACCTTTACGAAGCGCTGGTATTAGGCAAAGCCGATGCCGTTTTGGCGGCCAGTATTTTCCACTACGGGATATATTCTATAAAGTCCGTCAAGAACTACCTGGCCAACAAGGGAATCCCGATGAGGATGTAGGGAGAATTACCATGAAAACACATCTAGCACCAAAATTTATCATCAAGAGAGACCCGGACCGGTGCATACAGTGCCAGGTTTGCGTTAATCAATGCAGCTTCGATGCCAATTACTATGACGAAGCCGATGATGAAGTCAGAAGCAATGAAGATAAATGCGTAGGCTGCCATCGCTGTGCGGTCTTCTGCCCGACCAACGCGCTGACGATAAGCTATAACCCCCTGGACTACCGGGGTAACTATAACTGGCGCCCCGAGGTTATCGAGGACATCAACAAGCAGGCGGAGACCGGGGGTGTCCTGCTTACCGGCATGGGCGATGACAAGAGCCAGCGCATTTACTGGGACCACCTGGTGCTTAACGCCAGCCAGGTGACCAATCCTTCCATCGACCCGCTGCGAGAACCGATGGAGCTGACGACCTGGTTGGGATGCAAGCCCGATAAACTCGAAGTCGACCCCAAAACACTCAAAATTAAAAACAAGATGGCACCGCTGGTAAGGCTGGAGGTCCCCGTCATGTTTTCGGCCATGTCCTACGGGGCGGTCAGCCTGAACGTGCACGAATCGCTGGCCAGGGCGGCTACGGAAATGGGCACGCTATGGAACACCGGTGAAGGCGGACTTCATCCAAGCCTCTATAAATACGGAAACAACACCATCGTACAGGTGGCTTCGGGCCGTTTCGGCGTGCACGCCGATTACCTGGATGCCGCCCGGGTGGTGGAGATAAAGATAGGACAGGGAGCCAAGCCCGGCATCGGCGGGCACCTCCCCGGGGAAAAGGTAAGCAGTGAGGTATCGGTAACCAGGATGATTCCCGAAGGCACCGATGCCCTATCGCCGGCGCCCCAGCATGATATTTATTCAATCGAGGACCTGGCCCAGCTCATCTACGCCCTGAAAGAAGCAACCAATTACACCAAGCCGGTATCCGTGAAGATTGCCGCCGTTCATAACTCCGCGGCTATCGCCAGCGGTATTGTCCGGGGCGGCGCCGATATCGTGGTGCTGGACGGACTGCGCGGGGCAACCGGAGCCGCCCCCAAGGTCATCCGCGATAACGTGGGTATTCCCATCGAGCTGGCGCTGGCATCGGTGGATACCCGACTCAGAGAGGAAGGCATCCGCAACCAAGCATCAATCGTCGTCGCCGGTGGAATAAGGAACAGCGGTGATGTCGCCAAGGCAATCGCTCTCGGGGCCGATGCCGTTTATATCGGTACGGCAGCGCTGATATCTTTAGGCTGCCACGTCTGCCAGCAGTGCCATACCGGCAAGTGCGCCTGGGGTATCTGCACCACCGACCTCCGCCTTACCAAGCGGATCAACCCGGATATCGGCGCGCGGCGGGCGGCCAATCTTCTCCGGGGCTGGAGCATCGAGTTGAAAGACATACTGGGCGGACTGGGAGTGAACGCCCTGGAAAGCCTGAGGGGCAACCGCCTGCATCTGAGGGGAGTCGGTGATAATGACAGATGCTAAAGAACCTTTAGTCAAGATAGATGCCAGCGGGATTTACTACCGCGACCTGAATACCAAGCTGAGAAACGTGACCGCCAACGGCACCCGCAGGATTACGCTACGTAACGTTCACGGACAGAGGTACATCGGCACCGACCTGAACGGACCCATCGAGATTGAAATATTCGGCACGCCCGGTAACGACCTCGGGGCTTTCATGAACGGACCCAGAATAACCGTCCACGGAAACGCCCAGGACGGATGCGGCAATACCATGAATGACGGCGAGATAATCGTGCACGGGCACGCCGGGGATACCGTAGGCCTGTCCGCCCGGGGCGGCAAGATTTTCATCCGCGAAGACGTCGGCTACCGCGCCGGAATTCACATGAAAGAGTACAAGGACAAGAAATCCACCATCGTCGTCGGCGGTACCGCCCAGGACTTCGTCGGTGAATACATGGCCGGGGGTATTCTTATCCTTCTCGGCATGAATCTCCGGCGGGGGAAATCTCACCGGGCTAAATTCATCGGCACCGGCATGCACGGCGGAGTGATCTACATCCGGGGAAAAGTCGAGGAATACCAGCTGGGCAAAGAGGTCGGAGTGGCCGAACTGGACAAAAACGATTCTCAGGTTTTACGGAAGCTTGTCGATGAGTTTGCCAATCATTTTAATTACAATGCCGAAGAAATTCTGCAAAAAGATTTTATAAAGCTTTACCCGCGCTCGCTCAGGCCGTACGGAAGGCTCTACGCCTATTAGTCCGGAGGCTACAGATGGCAAACCTTTTAATAATATCCCGGGAAAAAGAAGACCGGACAGAACTCTGCAATGACCTCGTCCAGAGGGGCCTTGAGTGTTCCATAACCTCGTATACCAACGGGGTACGTGCGGTGATAAACGAACAACCACCGGATGTTCTTCTCTTTGAAGTAACCGCGAAATGGCCCGATAAAGAGACCAGGAGTCTCATCAAGCGGATGAAACGAGAGAGAAACCTGCCGGTCATAGCTCTTATCTCCGCAGAGCTGCTGGAAAGCTTAGACGGCGATATCGAGTTTGATGACTTTTTGACGAGTCCCTGTAGCTCCGGTGAACTGGTTTTAAGAATAAACCGCCTGCTTCATAAACGACGTAAAACCGAAGGTGATGAGATAATCGAGTGCGACGGACTGGCTATCGACCTGGCTACCTGCGAGGTCACGGTGGACGGGCGCGCGGTGGAGCTTACCTTTAAAGAATACGAATTACTCAGACTCCTTGCCGCAAACCGCGGGCGTGTTTTCACCCGCGATACCTTGCTCGATAAGATATGGGGCTATGATTATTTCGGCGGGGACAGGACCGTGGACGTTCACATCCGCCGACTCCGCAGCAAGATAGAGGATGTCAGCCATACCTTCATTGAAACGGTAAGAAACATCGGCTACCGTTTTATCAAATAGGCTTACTTACCTGCCATTAGAGTCTTTTGTTCTCTAATCCCCCTGTTTATGTAATATGTTCGTAACATTAACGGGTTATATTGTAGCTAGAAATGCCCGTTCGCAAGATATCCTGTAACAGGATTGTAACCTGGACGTAATATAGCGGAAACAATAACCGACTAAACTTGAAGTAAATACGACAGTCGGGAGGTAAAAAGGATGCCAATAAGTGCTGGGGATACTGCCTGGATCCTGGTCTCATCGGCACTGGTGCTGCTGATGACACCGGGACTGGCTTTGTTCTACGGAGGGATGGCCAGGCGTAAAAACCTGCTGTCCACCATAATGATGAGCTTCGCCATCATGGGCCTGGTGGGAGTTATCTGGGCATTATGGGGCTACACCCTGAGTTTCGGTGCCGATAAAGGCAGTTTCATCGGGGGACTTAATTTCTTCGGTCTGATGAACGTGGGTACGGAAGGGTCCGATACCTATGCCTCGACGATACCGCACCTGGCTTTCATGGCTTTTCAGGGGATGTTCGCCGTAATAACCGTCGCCCTGATTACCGGCGCCGTCGTTGAAAGAATCAAATTCAGCTCGCTGATGATTTTTTCCACCTTGTGGGTAACCCTTGTCTACGCACCGGTATGCCACTGGGTCTGGGGCGGCGGCTGGCTCGGTGGCTACGGAGCCCTTGATTTTGCCGGAGGGACTGTTGTCCATATCAATGCCGGCGTCTCGGCGCTGGCACTGGTATTACTGCTGGGAAAACGCCGGGGATTTCGTTCGGAAGTAATGGAACCCAACAACATCCCGATGGTAGCCCTCGGCGCCGGTTTATTGTGGTTCGGCTGGTTTGGATTTAATGCCGGAAGCTCGCTCATGGCTAACGGCCTGGCTGCCAACGCATTTGTTGCCACCAACCTGGCGGCAGCTGCGGCCGGCCTTACCTGGATGATTATCAGCTGGATACACCACCGCCCGAGTCTGCTGGGTACCGTTACCGGAGCGGTGGCGGGGCTGGTAGCCATCACCCCGGCAGCCGGATTTGTCGCGCCGATTGCCGCCATTCCCATAGGCTTCGGGGTATCGGTAATCTGTTATTACACTATCATCCTGATCAAGGAGAAGCTGCATTTCGATGATTCTCTGGATGTTTTCGCCGTACACGGTATGGGAGGTATCTGGGGGGCTTTAGCCACCGGTATTTTTGCCAGTTCATCGGTCGGAGGCGTGTCTGGGCTTGTTGAGGGTAACTGGTCTCAGCCGGGAACGCAGATAGTCGGTATCCTGGCGGTAGCGGCTTTCGCCTTCGCTGTCACCTGGATTCTGGGTAAAATCCTGTCGGTTACCATCGGCTTGAGAGTCGGGTCAACGGAGGAGATGGTCGGGCTCGACCTCTCCCAGCACGGCGAAAGGGCTTACGGAGGTCTGCTCCGATGAAAAAGGTAGAAGCGATAATACGCGAAGAAAAGCTGAACGATGTAAAGAAGGCCCTCGAAGAAAAGAGTTACTGGGGCATGACGGTCAGCCAAGTCAGCGGCCGCGGCAAGCAGAAGGGAATTACCCTTCAGTGGCGGGCCGGAGAATACCGCGTCGACCTGCTGCCTAAACTAAAGATAGAACTCGTGGTACTGGAAGAAGACGTGCCCGCGGTACTGGATGCCATCGTAGCGAACGCCCGGACCGGTGAGACGGGTGACGGCAAGATATTCATTCTGCCGGTGGAGAGCGTGGTGCGGGTACGGACCGGGGATAGAAATGAAAACGCTATTTAGATGCGGGGTAAAATTTATGAAAAAATGATGACAACAGAGGCATAACGTATTAAAATAACATCAATAACAGGAGGATACCATGACAAATAATAGAAGCAGAGAAGAGGCGGCTGAATACGTACTTAAAACTTCAAAAGAGCACGATGTCAAGTTCATCAGACTGTGGTTTACCGATATCCTGGGCATGCTCAAGAGTTTTGCCATTACCGTTGAGGAACTGGAAGGGGCTCTGCAGGATGGGATGGGCTTCGACGGCTCATCGATAGAAGGTTTCGCCCGTATCGACGAGAGCGACATGGTCGCCATGCCTGATCCGGATACCTTCGACCTGCTGCCCTGGCGACCACGCGAACACCGTGCCGTAGCCCGCATGTTTTGTGATGTTCTCAGGCCCGGCGGGCAGCCTTTCGAAGGCGACCCCAGGTTTGTCCTGAAGAGAAATCTGAAGCGGGCGGCTGACATGGGCTACACCTATTACGTCGGACCCGAGTTAGAATACTTTTATTTTAAACAAAATCCGGACGACCCGACGTCACCAACAACCCAGGTACTCGATAAGGGCGGTTACTTCGACCTGACTCCCCGGGACGCCGCCGTTGACATGCGGAAGGACACGGTACTACAACTGGAAGAGATGGGTATCGGCGTCGAGTACTCGCACCATGAAGTCGCTCACAGCCAGCATGAAATCGACATGCGGTATACCGATGCACTGACCATGGCCGATAATGTGATGACCTACCGCCTGGTAGTCAAAGAGGTCGCCCTGCAACACGGTTGTTACGCCACCTTCATGCCCAAACCGGTCTACGGCATCAACGGCAGCGGTATGCACGTACACCAGTCTCTCTTCAAGGGTGAGAGGAACGCATTCTTTGATAGCGGTGACCCCTACCACTTATCGAAGATAGCCAAAGGCTATATCGCCGGCCTGCTGAAGCACGCGCCGGAGATTACCGCCGTATGTAACCAGTGGGTCAACTCCTACAAGCGTCTGGTGCCCGGCTATGAAGCACCTGTATATCAATCCTGGGCAAGGCGTAACCGGGCCGACCTGGTCAGGGTTCCTGAATATAAGCCCGGCAAGGAAAAAGCTACCAGAATAGAATTCCGTTCCCCTGACCCCGCCTGCAATCCCTATCTTGCCTTCAGCGTGATGCTGGCTGCCGGACTGGAGGGCATTGATAAGGGGTACGAACTGCCTGCACCGGTAGAAGAAAATGTATATGAAATGAACGAAGAAGAAAGGTTGAAGCGAGGGATAGGTGTCTTACCTGCCAGCTTGCTGGAAGCTATTCAACTGGCTGAAAAGAGTGAGCTGGTGCGAAAAGCACTGGGCGACCATGTGTTTGAAGCATTTATCCAGAACAAGAAAATAGAGTGGAACGAATATCGTACCCAGGTTACCGAATACGAGCTGGATAGATACCTGCCGATTTTATAAGCGGAGGTCAGGCTCCGGTGATTTATAAACATAATACCCGCCGACTCCGCATCGGCATTGCACAGGTTAATACCACCGTCGGTGATTTTACCGGTAATATAGATAAAATAACAAATACCATAAAACTTGCCAGGTCTTCGGGTGTTGACATTTTAACTTTTCCTGAATTAGCCATTTGCGGCTATCCGCCCGAAGACCTGCTTTTCAAGCCGGAGTTCATCGCCGATAATCTGAAATCTCTGGAGAAAATAACTAAAGAAACTTCAGGAATAAGCATCATCATCGGCTTTGTAGACGGCAGGGAGACAATTTATAACGCCGCCGCCATCATCCATGACGGTAAACTCGCCGGGGTCTATCACAAGATATACCTCCCCAACTATGGCGTTTTCGATGAGGACCGGTATTTCCAGGCGGGTAGGGAATGCCCCGTTTATATCATCAGCGGAATAAACATCGGCGTAAATATCTGCGAGGATATCTGGTACGAAGACGGCCCTACAAGAACTCAGGCTTTCTCCGGCGCCGAACTAATCATCAACATCAGCGCCTCCCCCTATCACTTCGGCAAAGGGAATGTCCGCGAGCGGATGGTGAAATCACGTGCTTCGGACAATCTGGCTATTATCGCACTTACCAACCTGATCGGGGGACAGGACGAACTGGTCTTCGACGGCAACAGCCTGATAGCCGACGAGAAGGGTAAGCTTTTAGCCAGAGGTAAGCAGTTCGAAGAAGACCTGATGATCGCCGACCTGGATATAGAGTCGGTTTCCCGGGCACGCCTTGATAACGTCAGGTGGCGGAAGGAAGCAGCCCTGTATGAGGAGCAGGGAGGTGTAATATCGGAGAAGGTGCTGATTTCCGACAAACCTCTGAAAACAGAGAAACCCAGAATCAGCGCCCGTAAGGTTAAAGTCAATGGATTTCCGGAAGAGGTATACAATGCCCTCGTGCTGGGCACGCGTGATTACATACGGAAAAACGGTTTTAATCAGGTACTCATCGGGCTTTCAGGAGGTCTGGACTCCAGTCTGGTAGCCACCGTTGCCGTCGATGCCCTGGGCAAAGAAAACGTGGTCGGCGTAGCCATGCCTTCTCAATACTCTTCGCCCGGCAGCGTATCGGACGCTGAGTTGTTAGCACACAATTTAGGTATTAAATTACTTACTATCCCTATTGAAGACACGTATAAATCGTATATGAGCATAATGGCAGATTCCCTTAAAGGCACAGAACCCGATGTTACCGAGGAGAACCTGCAGGCCCGCATCAGGGGCAATATCCTGATGGCTCTTTCGAACAAGTTCGGCTGGCTGGTGCTGACCACCGGGAATAAAAGCGAAATGGCTACCGGCTATTCAACGCTATACGGTGATATGGCTGGCGGATTCGCCGTGATTAAAGATATTCCCAAGACGATGGCTTATCAGCTGGCTGAGTACCGGAATTCCCTGGAAAAGCGTGATTTAATTCCAGAATCAGTCATCACCAAAGCCCCCTCGGCCGAGCTCAGGCCGGACCAGAAGGACACCGATACCCTGCCCCCCTACGAACTGCTGGACCCGATACTGACCGCCTACGTTGAGGAAGATAAAAGTGTCAGGCAGATTGTTAACATGGGCTACGACGAAGCTGTGGTTAAACAGGTAGCCCGACTGGTGGATACCAGCGAATACAAGCGACGGCAGGCGCCCCCCGGTATTAAAATCACGCCCCGGGCCTTCGGCAGAGACAGAAGGTTGCCGATTACCAGCAAGTTCAGGAAATACTGAGGCCAGTACAGGAATACCCCGGTTCTTACTGTATTAGTGCATTGCTTCTTATATGTAATTTTGATTTTCAATAATGCGTGGTATAATTACCACAAGATTAATTCCGGGGAATCGAGTATTTTTCTATGGACCAGTCGGTTGTCGGCTCCGATGCTGAAAACAAGCTTATAGCCATACTGAAAATACTCAGCGAATCCTCCGAGCCGCTGGGGTCGATTACCATCGCCCGTCGACTCGAGCAGGACGGTATCTTCCTGAGTGAAAGGGCGGTAAGGTACCACTTAAAAATAGCCGATGAGCGCGGATATACCGAACCGGGCGGCAGGGACGGCAGAATGATAACGCCCAGAGGCCGCCGGGAAGTCAAAGAAGCCCTGGCACCGCAGCACCTCGGATTCGTGCGCGAGAAACTGGAACTGATGGCTTACCACACCACCTTCAACCCCGAAAAGCGTACCGGTCAGCTTGCCATTAACACCTCCCTCATCAGCAGTGAGAGTTTCAAAAAAGCTCTGTCAGCGATGAAAGATGCCTTTAAAGCCAGCCTCTGTGTCAGTCGCCTGGTAGCTGTTGCCAGGGAAGGCGAGAAGCTGGGTTCGGTACTCGTACCCGAAGGTAAAACAGGCCTGGCTACCGTGTGCAGTGCTTCTATCAACGGTGTCCTCCTCAAAGCCGGAGTCCCCACCGAGTTCAGATTCGGGGGTATACTCGAAATAGCGGACTTCGAGCCCAGACGTTTCGTAGCCATTATCGATTATGCCGGCACATCCCTGGACCCATCGGAACAGTACATCCGCGCCCGGATGACCAGCGTCGGCCAAGCTGCCCGGACCGGAAGCGGCAAGATACTGGGAGTATTCCGTACCCTACCGGCACCCGCCAGAGAAGTCGTCGAGGAAAGGCTGGCCATGCTTAAAAGGGCGGGTATCGGCGGGGTATACGCCCTGGGGCATACCAGCGAGTCGCTTTACCAGATTCCCGTAGCCATGAACAGAATCGGTATGGTACAGCTTGGCGGTCTGAATCCGGTGGCGGCGGCCGTGGAAGCCGGGATTGAAATAGAGAATATTGCGGAGAGCGGCCTGATTGATTTCGGTGAATTGAAGGACTTTTCGGAGCTTTAGTTGTAATACGCGTGAACCGTTGCTTCCCCTGTTAAAAATGACCCGGTACTTTTTACCCTCCATTTTCTACACGTTTACCTTTACTTCACGACTAAACTATGCTAATATTAGACAGGCTGATGTTCAGGTTTTTTATAGCTAGCCGGCCTGATTTTTGTAGCTTTCAGCTACCAAGGATGCACCGCTGCCTCTAGCAAGCACCACACTTTTCTGTTGAGGCATCCTTACTTATAAGTAGAGTAGAAATGACAAGAAGAAAGAGAGAAATTAACGATTATACCGCCCAGGACATCCAGGTACTGGGAGGGCGTGAAGCCGTACGGCGGCGCCCCGGTATGTATATCGGGAGTACCGACCAGCGCGGGCTTCATCACCTGATATACGAGATTGCCTATAACAGCATCGATGAAGCCATGGCCGGTTGCTGCGATAAAATCGTCGTAATAATCAATAAGGATAATTCTGTAAGCGTCACGGATAACGGACGCGGTATCCCGGTAGACATCCATCCCACCACCAAGGTATCCGCCCTGGAAACGGTAATGACCGTGCTTCACGCCGGAGCCAAATTCGGCGGCAAGACCTACGTTGTATCGGGCGGCCTGCATGGCGTCGGCGCATCAGTCGTCAATGCCCTTTCCGAGTGGTGCAATGTTGATGTCAGACTGGACGGCAAAGTCCACCACCAGGAATACAAGCGCGGCGTGCCGCAGGGGCCCGTCCAGGTAATCGGGGATGCCGATGATACCGGCACCACCACCATCTTCCACCCCGATCCGGAGATATTCGGTGAGATATCCTACGATTTCGATACCGTGAGTGAACGTCTGCGGGAGATGGCCTATCTCAATAAGGGCGTGGAGATATCAATCCGGGACGAAGCGAAGGACGCCGAAAGGACTTTCTACTTCGAAGGTGGTATCACCGGCTTTATCCGCCACCTCAACCGCAACCGTATCGTCCGCCACTCGGTCCCCATCTACATCTCCAAGGCGGTCAACAGCACGCAGGTTGAAGTAGCGATGCAGTACAACGACGGCTTCAACGAGTCGGCCTTCAGCTTCGCCAACTGCGTTAACACGGTTGACGGCGGTACTCATATGACCGGCTTCCGCTCGGCGCTGACACGCGTCCTTAACGATTTCGCTAAGAAGAACAAATTCATCAAAGAAGACGACCCCAATCTCACCGGTGACGATGTCCGGGAAGGATTAACGGCAATCATCAGCGTCAAGCTCGCCGAGCCCCAGTTCGAAGGCCAGACCAAGGGCAAACTGGGCAACATAGAAATGAAAAGCCATGTCGAGACTGCTGTGAACGAAGGGCTGGCCCTCTTCCTCGAGGAGCACCCCGATGATGCCAAGAAAATCATAGAAAAATGCGTCACGGCCGCCCGGGCCAGGGAAGCCGCCCGGAAAGCCCGCGATTTAATCATCAGGAAGAGCGGACTGGAAACGGGCACGCTGCCCGGGAGACTGGCCGACTGCTCGGAGAGAGACCCCGAACAGTGCGAGCTATTTCTGGTGGAGGGGCCTTCGGCCGGTGGCTCGGCCAAGGAGGGAAGAAACCGGCGCTTCCAGGCGATTCTCCCGCTGCGCGGTAAGATACTCAACGTAGAAAAGGCCCCGATGGACAAGATGCTGGCCAACGCCGAAATCCGTACCATGATTACGGCACTGGGCACCAATATTGACGATGAGTTCGATTTATCCAGGCTGCGCTATCACCGGGTCATCCTAATGACCGATGCCGATGTCGACGGCTCGCACATCCGCACGCTACTACTGACCTTCTTCTTTCGGCACATGCTGGAGCTTATCAGCCAGGGTCATCTTTATATCGCCCAGCCGCCGCTCTACCGCATCAAGAACAGCGATGGCGTGAAATGGGTCTATTCCGATCAGGAAAAAGATGAGACTTTAAAGAACACCACGGCCAGAAAGACGGAAATCCAGCGCTACAAGGGTCTGGGAGAAATGACCGCCGAGCAACTCTGGGAGACCACGATGAACCCGGCCACGCGTACCATCCTCAAAGTGAGTATCGAAGACGCGGCCAAAGCCGACGATATATTCGAGATTCTGATGGGCGGCGAGGTACCGCCGCGTAAAGCCTTCATCCAGGCACACGCCCTGACTGCCAACCTGGATATTTAGAGTACTATAAACAGGTTATTTCCCCTGTATCAATGAGAAGAACTCGGCGCGGCTAGCCGGATTGGTATGGAAAGAACCACGGATAGCCGACGTGATAACATTACTGCCCGGTTTCTTGATACCGCGCATGACCATACAGAGGTGCTCTGCCTGGACTACCACCGCCACTCCATCGGCTCTGATGCCTTCAAAAATAGCATCGGCGATATCGGTGGTCATCTTTTCCTGCACCTGAGGGCGGCGGGCAATCGTCTCAACAACCCTGGCCAGCTTGCTGATGCCCACGATGCGCCCTTCCTCATTGGGGATATAGCCCACGTGAGCAACGCCGTAGAACGGCAGGAGATGATGTTCGCACATGGAATAGAACGGGATATCCTTAAGGATTACCATCTCGCGGTGACCCAGCTCAAAGCCAACCTCGAGGTCTTCCTTGGGGTCTTTATGCAGACCCCCGAAAAGCTCGGAGTACATCTCGGCGACACGCTGCGGAGTCTCTGCCAGTCCTTCTCGCGAGGGGTCTTCGCCAATCGCTATAATAATATCGGTAACAGCTTTCCGAATAACAGCTTCATCAAACATCAGTCTCCTCCTTGGGGAGAAATTTTAATCTATATCCCGTTTAGACCAGTCCCAGGGCTTTCTCCACCGCAGCCAGGTCGGCGGGCAACTCCAGGAAAGATGGAGCGTCTTTAAGAGCGACCTCGGTATCCTTGAGTCCGGTACCTGTAACCACGCATACAATCACCTGATTTGAGAAATCTCTACCCTGGTTGTGCAGCTTTATCAGTCCGGCCAGAGAGGCGGCTGAAGCCGGCTCGCCAAAAATGCCAGCCTCGGCGGCCATCAGTTTCTGGGCAGCTAGAATTTCGGCATCGCTGACCATATCTATAATGCCTCCGGACTCGTCGCGGGCTGCTTCAGCTTTCTTCCAGCTGGCGGGATTGCCGATGCGTATTGCCGTAGCCACGGTTTCCGGTTTCTCGATGGGATAACCCCTGACAATAGGCGCGGCCCCCTCGGCCTGAAAACCGTACATCTTCGGCTTTTTCGTCGACTTCCCGGCGTCGTGATACTCCTTAAATCCCTTCCAGTAGGCCGTAATATTCCCGGCGTTACCCACCGGCAGGAAAAGGTAGTTCGGGGCGTCACCCAGCACGTCGACGACTTCAAAAGCGGCTGTCTTCTGTCCCTCGATGCGATATGGATTGAGGGAATTGACCAGAGTGACCGGGTGCTTTTCGTTGATACTCCTTACTATGGAGAGAGCCTGGTCAAAGTTACCGTCGACAGCTACTATTTTAGCGCCGTGAACGATAGCCTGCGCCAGCTTGCCCAAGGCGATGTTTCCCCGGGGAATGATAATAATGCAGCTGAGACCGCAATAAGCCGCGTAGGCTGCCGCCGAGGCGCTCGTATTACCGGTGGAGGCGCAGATAATAGCCCGGCTGCCCTCTTCGACCGCTTTCGCCACCGCCACCACCATGCCCCGGTCCTTAAAGGAGCCGGTGGGATGGCACCCTTCCAGTTTGAAGTAAAGCTCGCCGCAGCCGTACCTCTCCGCCAGCTTATCGCAGCGAACCAGCGGAGTATCGCCTTCTCCGATGCTGAACAGGGGTGTTTTATCGTTAACAGGTAAATACTCTTTATATTGCAGTAAAACTCCTTTTTTCAGGGCTAGCCTCCTTCTATTTCCTCAACGCGGATACAGTTATTGATTTCGTTAACCACCTCGAGCTTCCCGAGCTCACGTAAAGCCTTCTGCATGGCTTTCTCCATGGCGGGGTGGGTCATGATGACTATTTCCGCCGTTCCGGTTGCTTCATCGGATTCGGGCTGTATTGCCGACGCGATGCTTATCTCGTTATCCCCGAATACCGTGGCAATTTTAGCCAGAACTCCAGGCTGATCGGCGGCATTCAGTCTTATGTAATATTGCGTTTCAATATCATCTATGGGCTTGATACGCTTTCCGGAGGCAGCTTTCCAAGTGGACAGGCTGCCGATACCGAGAACGATTTTCCTCGCTACACCGACCACATCGGCAACGACGGAGCTGCTCGTTGCCAGAGGACCGGCTCCCTCGCCCATGAAGAGCACCCTGCCAGCCAGGTCACCCATGACCTGCACGGCATTATAGACACCGTCCACTTTAGCCAGCAGTGTTTCCTGGGGTATAAACACCGGATGCACCCTGGCTTCAACGGTATCTTCGTTCTGTTTGGCTATTGCCAGCAGCTTGATGGTAAACCCGAGTTCCCGTGCGTAGCGGAAATCGCGAGGTGCCAGGCGTGTAATCCCTTCGCGGTATACATCCTGAGGACGCACCCGCATGTTGAAAGCCAGCGATGCCAGGATGGCGAGCTTGTAATTGGAATCGAAGCCCTCAATATCATTCTCAGGATTTGCCTCGGCATAACCCAGTTTCTGCGCCTGTGCCAGCGTCGCAGCAAAATCCGAACCCTTGCGGTCCATCATCGTCAGTATATAATTGGTCGTACCGTTAATAATAGCGAAAATACCGGTAATCCTGTTGGCTACAAGGTCATGCTTGAAGGGAGCTATCAACGGAAACCCGGCACCGACACTGGCTTCATATTGCAGGCTGACGTTATGTTGATGGGCGAGTTCCAGAAGCTCCACCCCGTGCTTGGCAATAAGCTCTTTATTTGAGGTGACGACATGTCTGCCCGATTTCAGGGCACGCCGGTGGTATCCCAGTGCCGGGTTTTCACCGCCAATCGCCTCAACGATAATATCAATATCGGATTCCTGGAAAAAGTCGTCGTCGCTGGTGGTGAATAGACCGGAGGACATCTCGCGCGCCTGCGGTCGTGAGAGGTCTTCGGGTAATACTTTAATTTTCCGCAAGACCAGAGGACAACCGATTTTCTCCTCGAGGTCAGCTGCCTTCTCCGTTAAAACTCTGGCTACCTGCCCGGCGACCACCCCCAAGCCCATTAATCCTACGCCAATACTCTTTCTGCTCATCGTCATGACCTCGTTTTTAGGAATATTTATCCGTTAGTTTTTCCATTATCCAGGTTGTTATCTGCGGGGTCAGATAAGTCCGGTCTATCTCATTAGCAGCAACGTCCCATAATTGAGTTACCCAGTCATCGTAACTCTGGCTGGCACGGGTTTCCCTCTCTTCCTCATCCAGGGGTCGATTTTCCTCTCTATCCACAACCTTTACCAGCCAGTAACCGCCTGTTGTGGTAACTTCATCATCGTGGAACGGGCCCAGGACACCTACATCTCCCAATTCCGGGTTAAAAACATACGCGTCAAAAGCCTCCGACCTCGTACCTGGAGTTACCCAACCCAGGTCTCCTCCTTGTTCACGGGAAATATCTTGAGAGAACTCCCTGGCAAGTTCACCGAAATCTTCCCCGTCTATCAACTTCTGCATAACAATGTCCGCTTCTTCTACACTACCCACGAGGATTACCTGAACATGAGCCTGGATGTCCTCCTCCCTTTCCAGAATATTGACGACCCAGTAGCCGATAGATTTGCTCTTTTCGTCATAAAGGGGCTGGCTCAACACACCGATTTCAGCGGTGAAGGCATATTCAACGGGTATTGTTGCACCCATTTCGGATTCCAGAAATTCTCGAGAGTGCCAGCCCAGGTCACCCATTTTTTCTTTGGAATATACATCCAACGAATGTTCTGCGGCCAGCGCCGTAAAGTTGCCACCATTGGCTAATTCAGCAGTAATATTGGCTGCCTGACTTTCGCTTTCCAGAAACATGGCCATCATATTTACCTGGTCAGCACTAGTGGGTACCTGAGGCAAAAAATGTTCTTCGAATAACCTTTCGTTCAAAAACCCGAGGCGCGTAAAGTCGACGCTGGCGTCATTCACCGTCTCCTTGTTCTCTTTGAGGCTTGCTTTCACCTCGTCATCCTCAACAGTTATACCCAGGTCCTCGGCGCCGCGTCTTATCAACTCACTCTGTACGGTGTAGTTACTCGCGATATTGATTAAACTTGATAATTGCGTAATAAAGGTTTCCGGAGAGTAGTACTGACCAAAATACTCAACAGCGTCCATTAAATACTGGGCGCTGAATTCCCTGTCATAGACTTTCGCTATCGTTTTGTGATAAGGGCGTATTTCACCCATGTATATGCCTACAAAAACGATAACAAGGACGACGACAATGATGATAATCCCGCTGAAAAATATTAACCTCTGCCTTCTTTTCTGTCGCTTTATACTGGAAAGCTGACGCTTGGAAATATGACGCGGTGGTTTTTCGTCTTTCTTTTTCTTAGCCAAAACAGGTACTCCTTGCCCTCAGAAATAAACTGGTTCCCTATATTTATAATGCATAGGGGTAGTCGTTTTCAAATGTAATTACAACCTCAATTTATCAATTATCTCTCCAGACTCGGGGAAACGCCCTGTTTCAGTTCTGGAAAAGATACAGCTCCCGTCAATAATAACGTTAAAAATTCCGTTATCTCCCCGAATCAGTTTTACCTCAACACCTGTTTCTCTTTGCAGTTCATCCGCCAGACCGACGGCACGGGATTCAAAGCCTCACGGTACGCAATAATGGATTTCAACAACCATAATATTCTCCTTTAATTCACCAAATAAAAAAGCCCAGGTATATTTCCCGGGCTCATGGTGTATCTCCAAATATCCTGCTAGAACACTAGCTCCGAATCGAAGATACAACAAGCCCTAGAGGGTGTGGTAGTCCCCGATAAATTAGCCAGAGCCGGTTGTATCTTGTTGTTCTTACGAGCCATCGACTAGTATTCCCCAATAACAATGATATCGTGATTATATATCGTTGTTCATTCGATGTCAACACCTATCAACACGTATGTTGGTTTCTCAGCACCTTTATTTACTTTTTCCAGACGATATGGCATTGCCAGCGGGGTGAACTCTCCGGAAAATCCGACCGGTAGTGGGCACCGCGGCTTTCTTCCCGGATAAGCGCCGCTTCCGTCAACAACCTCCCGGTCAATATTAAATTACTCAGCTCAAGGGACGGTTGGTCAACGGGTGCGGGCAATGACTGCTGCCAGGCAGCCAGAAGGGTAGCAGCCTGGTTCAGCCCCTCTTTTTCACGGATTATCCCTACTTTATCCCAGTGGAGTTGCTGTAACCCGGTAAGACTGGCAGGAGGAAATGCTTTTGGAACAGGCCTCTGGCTGAGAGTGCAGGACATTATCCTGTCATTATCGCCTTCCGATTCCCTGACCTTCGCTTTCCCCCCGGCTTTCTCAATAATCCTCTTGCTGAAGACGATAGCCTCCAGCAGTGAATTGGAGGCAAGGCGATTGGCACCATGGACTCCGGTACAGGCAGCTTCTCCGGTAGCGAATAAACCGGCGATATTGGTCTCTCCCCAGTTATTGGTTCTGATACCGCCTATCATGTAATGGGCTGCCGGTGCCACCGGTATCTGGTCCCGGGTGATATCCAGACCGTGGTCGAGACAAAAACGATAGATATGCGGGAAACGGGCGGTTATGGTGTGGGGCGGCAGATGAGTAACGTCGAGTAATACCCTGTCTGCGTTCGTTTTCTTTATCTCGTTCAGGATACTGCGGGCGACAATATCCCGGGGCGCCATATCACCAGCCGGATGGTAATCGGACATGAAGCGGTAGCCTTCAATATTACGCAGCACCCCGCCTTCACCACGGACAGCCTCGGAAATGAGGAACGGCAGCACACCCGGCAGACGCAATGCGGTGGGGTGAAACTGGAAGAATTCCATATCGATAATCTCGGCACCGGCGTTGAAGGCAAGGGCTATACCGTCACCGGTAGCCACGTCTGAGTTGGTGTTATATTTGTACAATTGCCCGGCGCCCCCGGTAGCCACAATGAGAAAACGGCATTCGAATTCATCGATCGAGCCCGTCCTGCAGTCCAGTACTTTAACACCCGTAACTTTATCCTTTTCCACGAGAATCTCGGTAGCCATGAAGTCTTCCAGCACCTTGATGCCGGAGGAACGTACCAGTCGACTCAAGGTAACCTCGATATGTTCACCGGTGGCGTCACCACCGGCGTGCAGCACTCGGGGTACGCTGTGAGCCGCTTCCTGTGCCAAGGCAATCTCACCATCGAGAGTATCGAAGGGAACCCGGTAACCCACCAGGTCGGCGATGCGGGCCGGGGCTTCACCCGTCAGGATATCTACCGCTTCTTTATCGCTCAGTCCGGCACCGGCGTTGACGGTATCATCGGAATGTAGTCTGGGTGAATCATCTTTGCTGATGGCCGCGGCGATACCTCCCTGGGCATACCGCGTATTGCAGTCATCGATACTGCCCTTGGTAATAACCAGTACGCTGCCCCGCTCTTTTGCCAGCAGGGCGGTATACAGCCCCCCGATGCCACTGCCGATAACGATATAGTCGTACCGGTTCACCTGCAGTTACCCCCGTGAGAGTAATTAACCGGATATAAAATCCGGTCGGTGCTATTGAGCAATATGGTGCCGAGGGGGAGATTTGAACTCCCACGCGCTTACGCGCACCACCCCCTCAAGATGGCGTGTCTACCGATTCCACCACCTCGGCGTAATAACTGGCAGGAGTGAGAGGACTCGAACCCCTGACCGGCGGTTTTGGAGACCGCTGCTCTACCAACTGAGCTACACTCCTGCACCGTAAAAAATTATATTTCATTATAGCACAGGGACGCAAGATTAGCTTTAGATAATTATTGACTTATGTCAAGAATAGGCATATGATATTGCCAAAAATAAGGGGAGGTTAGAGAATGATAGGAGCATTAATTGCTAAAAGCAAGGTACGCAAGGGATTTAGTCGCCTAAACAACCGCGATGTAGCCAGCTTTATATCTGACTGGGCGGAAGATGCAACCTTCATCTACCCCGGGCATGTCTCCGTAAGCGGGGAGTACAAAGGGAAGAAGGCCATTGAGGAGTGGTTTCAGAAATTCATGGAACAATTCCCGCAAATCAGCTTTACCCTCAAGCACATTTGTGTCCAGAACATTTTTGATATGACCGGCACGAACCACATCGCCGCAGAGTGGGACATCAAACTCACCAATAAAGAGGGAACACAATTACAGAACAGCGGGGTTACCACCCTCGATACAAAGATGGGTAAGGCTGTTCTGGTACGGGACTATATCTTCGACTCTGAGAAAGTTAGAATTGGATGGGGCGAGGGGTAGAATCGATAAGCTCATGCTGAAAATCGGCTGTTGCGGCGATGATTGTAACATCTGCCCGCGGTATATAGCCACGCGGAGCGGTGATGAAAAACGACTCGATGAAGTAGCCGCTCTGTGGAAGGCAGTCGGCTGGTGGAAACGTAAAGAATCCACCAAAGAACTGACCTGTCATGGCTGTGCATCCGTAAGCTACTGCGACCTGGGCATTAAAGACTGCGTGCTGGAGAAGCATATAGAAAACTGCGGGCAGTGCCCGCAATACCCCTGCGCCAGGCTGCTGGATATCTTTAGAAACAACGAAAAAGAAGCGGAAATCTGCCAAACCCGGTTTTCTCCCGATGATTATCAAATTTTCAATGAAGCTTTCTTTTCCAAAAAGGAGAGACTGGATAAAATAAACGAAGAATATTTTTTACAAAAAGGAAAATAAGCACTGATATATTCTTGGAAAAAATCCCCCGCTATGTTATACTCTATTTAAAGCAGCAAAAAGGAGCTAACTTAGAACCTTTAAATCAGTCCGGCGAGGCTGGCAAGGGAAACAAAGAGAATAGGTATACACGCAGCCTCTTGCCAGCCGGAAGCAAGAGGTTATTTTTATGTCCGTAAAGATAGTAATGAACGCCGAGGACATCCGGCGCACCCTCGCCCGCATAGCCCACGAGATTATCGAGCGTAACAAGTCGACCGAGAACCTGGTAATCGTCGGGCTGCACACCCGGGGCGTCCCCCTTGCCAGACGCCTGGCCGATAGCATTGAAAAGTACGAGAAAACCGGTGTACCTGTGGGGATGCTGGACTTCTCCCTCTACCGGGACGACCTCGACCCAACCGAAATCAAAACGGCCCTCCAGCGTACCGAGATACCGTCCGATATTAACGGAAAGTCCGTGGTGCTCATCGACGATGTGCTGTACACCGGCCGTACCATCCGCGCCGCCATGGATGCCCTGATTGACATCGGCAGGCCCCTATCGATACAGCTGGCGGTACTCGTCGACCGGGGCCACCGCGAGATGCCGATACGCGCCGACTACGTCGGCAAGAACATCCCCAGCGCCCGGCACGAAAACATCGAGGTCCATCTGGTAGAAACCGACGGCGTTGACGAAGTGGTTATCATCAGTCCGCCAAATAATAAATCCTCAGTAATCCCGCAAGAAAAACCGGAAGAGGTACGGAGGAGCTATCATGAAGCTGGCAAATAGAAGCATGGTGACCATAGATGACCTGTCCAATGGCGAGGTACTGGCTCTTTTTTCGCTGGCTGACGAAATGTCGATCAGCATGAAGGAGCAGCACGGACTGTGCGGGGGTAAGATAATGGCCAGTCTTTTCTTCGAGCCCAGCACCCGTACCCGTCTTTCGTTTGAAGCCGCCATGCACCGACTCGGCGGCAGCGTTATTACCGCGTCGGACGTCGGTGCCACGTCTCTGGCCAAGGGAGAGAGCATCGCCGACATGGCCAGGGTGGTCGGCAGCTACGCCGATATCATCGTCATCCGCCACCCCTGGGAAGGTGCGGCCAAAGTGGTGGCGGACTATGCTGGGATACCGGTAATCAATGCCGGCGACGGCGGCCACCAGCACCCCACGCAGACGCTGTGCGACCTTTTTACTCTGAAAAAAGAAAGGGGCACCATCAAAGGACTGAAAATCGCGCTCTGGGGCGACTTAAAGTACGGCAGAACAACCCATTCGCTCATTTTCGCCCTCGCCAAGTTCGGGGCTGATATCCTGTTCTGCCCCAGTCCCGGACTGGAAGTTCCCGAGCACGTTATTGATAAACTGATAACAGAATATGGCGGGGAGGTTGAACACTACAAAGACTCGGAAGTAGAGGAAGAAACCCTGTTCCCGCTGGATGCCGTCTACACCACTCCCAGCAGTCCCCATCAGCTGGCTATGATGCCGGATATCAGCCTCCACGTTGAACTCAAAAGCGGCGTCGATGCCCTGTACGTTACCCGACCCCAGAAAGAGAGATTCACCACCGGTGAAGAAGGAAAAGACCTGAAAAAAGAATACCCGGTGGTCGATAAGAAACTGCTCAGGGATAAAGCCTTCCGCCAGACACTGGTGATGCACCCCCTCCCCAGGGTCGATGAACTTGCCTATGACGTCGATGCTGATAAAAGGAGCATGTACTTCAAACAGGCAGCCCGCGGCGTGCCCGTGAGAATGGCGTTGCTTGCCCTGCTGCTCGGGGTGAAAGACGTTAAAATACCCGAGGTAGAATCCCCAAGTCCCATCGATTATCACATCTATAATCGAGTATCAGGCTTGCGTTGCCCGAATTCACGGTGCGTATCGATACAGGAAACGGAAACCAAGTACCTGAAGCCCGAGTTTAAGATAGTAAATTACGAGCCTCTTACACTCCGATGCGTGTACTGCGAACACGGTATCGAGCCTAAATTCGTCGCCAGCGCTGACTGGCACGAAGGCAAACTAGATACGAAGAAATACCACAGTGCCGATAGCCACTGGGTACACACCATCAAGCCGGAAAACCTGATCGTTTTCAACACGGAGGAAGAAGCCCGCGCCCACGGCTTCAAACCCAGCCATTTCACGGGAGGACATCGTTAAGGTAATGACAGAGTCCTTACTTATCCAGGGCGGAACCATCATCGACCCATCACAGGGAATCGATTACAAAGGCAGTCTGCTGGTCACCGGGGGTAAAGTAGCCTGGCTCGGAGAGGGTTCACCTGCCGTTTCTGACTATGCCGTTCTCCAGGTCGATGGCCTCATCGTGTGCCCGGGCTTCGTCGACCTTCACTGTCACCTCAGGCAGCCTGGCTACGAAGAGAAAGAGACCATTGCCACGGGGACGGCCGCCGCCGCCCGGGGAGGTTTTACCACGGTATGCTGTATGCCCAACACCGAGCCCCCCCTGGATAATGAGGCAATGCTCAATTACGTCAGGACGGTAGCGGCCCGCGAAGGCGTGATAAGAGTTTTTCCCATCGGCTGCGTTACGCTGGGTCGAAAGGGCGAGGAGCTTGTCGACATGAACGAGCTGGAGATGGCCGGTGCCGTTGCTTACAGTGATGACGGGTCTCCGTTAAGCAGTCCCGACATCATGCGCCGGGCACTGGAGTACAGTCGCGACTTTAACCGGCCCATCATCGACCACTGCGAAAACCAGTTCCTTACCCAGGGAGGGCAGATAAACGAGGGGGTCGTCTCGCTGGAGTTGAACCTGCAGGGTATACCCGCTTCCGCCGAGGAACTGATTATCAAGCGGGATATCGACCTCGCCCGCGAAACGGGCGGTCATCTCCATGTAGCCCACGTCAGCACCGAAGGCTCGGTAGACCTTATCCGCCAGGCCAAGGAGGAGGGTGTTCCGGTTACCGCCGAGGTAACCCCCCACCACCTCACCCTGACAGAAGAAGCGGCTCTGGGTTATAACACTAATGCCAAGGTCAATCCCCCGCTCCGTACCAAGCAGGATATACAGGCGCTTCTCCGGGGGCTCAACGATGGTGTTATTGATATCGTGGCTACCGACCACGCCCCGCATACCGAAGTCGATAAAAACTGCGATTTCAAACAGGCCGCTTTCGGTATCAGCGGCTTCGAGACAGCCCTGGGCAGCCTGTTAAGCCTGGTATTCAAGAGTGACCTCAGCCTGAACAACCTCATCGAAGCGCTGACGGTAGGTCCGGCACGGGTCCTCGGATATGAGAAACTCGGTACCCTTGAAGAAGGAGCACCGGCGGATATCTGCATTTTCGACCTTCACCGGGAATGGGTAGTCAAACCGGAGAAGTTTGTTTCCAGGGGAAAAAACACACCCCTGGCAGGGAAAACACTAAAAGGTATGGTCATGGCAACCATCTATCAGGGTATGCCGGTCTACATGGACGAGGCGATAAAGATAGAAGCATTGAAGGGAAAATGAACCAAATATGTCATTGCGAGGAGCACAGCGACGAAGCAATCTCGATACCCACTCATTGAGATTGCCACACTTCGCTCACAATGACGGAAAGGTAATATAGAGTAGATAATTATGCCTAAACAAGCAATCCTGGCTCTAAAAGACGGTTCGATTTACGAGGGCTACTCCTTCGGGACCGAGACTGATACCTGCGGCGAGGTGGTTTTCAACACAAGCATGGCGGGCTACCAGGAGATACTCACCGACCCCTCGTACGCCGGCCAGATAGTGCTGCCGACCTACCCGCTTATCGGCAATTACGGGACAAACAAGCAGGATATAGAGTCTAGGCGAATCCAGGTCAGGGGTTTTATCGTCCGGGAGAAATGCGATATGCCCAGTCACTACCTCGATGACAGGACTATCCATGAATATCTCGCCGGCAGCGGCATACCCGGTATCTACGGCATCGATACCCGTTCTATTACTCGCCGCCTGCGCTCGGCGGGAGTGATGATGGGCATTATCACGACGTCGAAGACGCCCCATGAAGCTCTGGAGGAACTTAAAAAGCAGCCCGATTACGGTTCCATCGACTTCGTGCGGCAGGTGAGTACGGAAAAGGCTTATAAATGGGAAGAAGCAGGCTCCAGCGGCTACCACGTGGTGGCGCTGGACTGCGGCCTCAAGTATAACATCTTACGTCTTCTCTGTCAGCACGGCTGTCACGTTACCGTGGTGCCGTGCTCAACTTCGGCGGAGGAGATTATCAATCTCACGCCCGACGGAATACTGCTTTCGCCGGGACCGGGCGACCCTGACCTGCTCGACTACCTCGCCGAGACGGCCAAAGGACTCGTCGGGAAGAAGCCGATAATGGGCATCTGCCTGGGCAACCAGATTCTCCATAAAGCCTTCGGCGGGAAACACTTCAAGCTGAAGTTCGGGCACCGCGGCGGCAACCACCCGGTGCGCGAGCTGGCCACGGGCGCCGTCCACATCACCGCCCAGAACCACGGCTATGCCGCCGATCCTGCCACGCTGAGCGACGAGCTGGAGATTACACATATCAACCTCAACGACGGCACGGTGGAGGGACTGCGGCACAAGGAACTGCCCATTTTCTCCATCCAGTACCATTCTGAGGCATCGCCGGGTCCGCTGGACAACGTCTATTTGTTTAAAAATTTTATAAATAATATTCAAAAATTTAAGGAAGGCTGAAAAGATGAACCCTATCCCCTGTGTCCCCTTCTCCTTGGGTATCTGGTTAAGGGGAAGGGGAGAATTAGAAAGAGGGGCTGCGCCCCTCTTTAACGCCCCACAGGCGGGGGTAAGGGGTGAAAAACTACCGGATTAGCCGAGGATGATACAGGGCGGCTTGGGTGGGAATAGATAAGACCGAAAAAAGGAGAAAGGGAAAAACGAGATGAAAAATAAAGGATATCGTGTGGTATTAGTCCTGTTGCTGGCGGCAATCATCGGGATTGCGCTGACGGCCTGCGGGTCGTCGTCTCCACTGGTGGGCAAGTGGGAGTTCGACGAGGGCCCGGGATATATTGAATTTTTCGGCAACGGAAAATTCGAAATGCGGGCTGACTCCGAAAGCGTTACCGGTAAATATAAAGATATCGGCGATAACCAGATAACCCTGACTCCTGACAGCCAGTATGACCCAGATGAATACGATCCAGTCACCCTCGAATACAGCTTTTCAGGTAACCAGCTGATACTGGACGACGGCTGGTCACCAATATATTTCACACGGGTTGATTGAAAAAAAGGAGCCTCCAATTGCCCACCAAACCATCTAAAGTCCTGATTATAGGGTCGGGACCCATAATCATCGGGCAGGCGGCGGAGTTCGACTACGCCGGCACGCAGGCGTGCAAGGCCATGCGCGAGGAAGGCGTGACCTCGGTGCTGGTCAACTCCAACCCCGCTACCATCATGACCGATGAGGACGTCGCCGACGTGGTCTACATCGAGCCGCTCACCGTGGACATGCTGTCGCGCATCATCGAGCGCGAGCGCCCCGACGGGCTTTTACCCACGCTGGGCGGCCAGACGGGACTCAACCTGGCGGTGGAACTCGCCGACGCGGGCGTGCTCGACAGGTACAAGGTGCGCCTGCTGGGGACTCCTCTACAGACCATCCGCAACGCCGAGGACCGCGAACTCTTCAAGCAATTGCTCCTCAAAATCGGCGAGCCGGTGCCGCCCAGCCAGACGGTCACCAGTCTCAACCAAGCCAGGCAGGTAGCCAGGGACATCGGGCTGCCGCTGATAATACGTCCCGCCTTCACGTTGGGGGGCACGGGGGGAGGCATCGCCCACGACATGGACGAGCTGATGGAAAAGGTGGAGGTGGGGCTGCGCGCCAGCCCCATCAGCCAGGTGCTCCTCGAGGAATCGGTCATCGGCTGGAAAGAAATAGAGTACGAGGTCATGCGGGACGCCGCCAACACCTGCATCACCGTCTGCAACATGGAGAATTTCGACCCCATGGGCGTGCACACCGGTGACAGCATTGTCGTGGCACCGAGCCAGACCCTCAACGACGACGAGTACCAGATGCTGCGGACGGCCAGCCTGAATATCATCCGGGCGCTGGGCATCGAAGGCGGCTGTAACGTCCAGCTCGCCCTCGACCCAAAAAGCAGCAAGTACTACGTCATCGAGGTCAACCCGAGGGTCAGCCGTAGTTCCGCGCTAGCCTCGAAAGCCACCGGCTATCCCATCGCGCGGGTAGCTGCCAAGATAGCGGTGGGCAAGCGGCTCGACGAGATACCCAACGCCGTCACCGGCAAGACGATGGCGTCGTTCGAACCGGCCCTCGATTATATTGTCGTAAAAATCCCGCGCTGGCCCTTCGACAAGTTCGCTACCGGTGACCGTATCATCGGCACGCAGATGAAAGCCACCGGCGAGGTGATGGCCATCGACCGCACCTTCGAGGCCGCACTGCAGAAAGCGGTGCGCTCGTTGGAATTCGGCAAGCGGTCGCTATTATGGGAAGACCCGGGCTGGGAGCGGGGCAGCGACATCAATACCTATCCATTGATGCCGCCCAACGACCTGCGTCTCTGGGCAATAATGGCGGCGCTGCGGAGGGGCATCACCACACGAGAAATCGCCGACCATACGAAAATTGACATGTGGTTCCTGGACAAGCTCCAGAATATCATCGACATGGAAAAGACGCTACTGGCGGAGCCGATAACCCGCGACCTGCTGTGGCGTGCCAAGCGGCTGGGCTTCTCCGATGAGCAGGTGGGCACGCTAGCCGACCGACTGCCGGAGCAGGTAAGAGGACAGCGGCGCGAGTGGAATATCCGGCCAGTCTACAAGATGGTGGATACCTGCGCCGCCGAGTTCGACGCGTCAACGCCCTACTTCTACAGCACCTACGAACAGGAAAACGAGGCGGAAGCCCTCAGGGAGAACAAGGCGGTGGTCATCGGTAGCGGGCCGATACGCATCGGGCAGGGCATCGAGTTCGATTACTGCAGCGTGCACTCGGCCTGGGCACTCCAGGACGCCGGATACAAGAGCATCATGGTGAACTCCAACCCGGAGACGGTCTCAACCGACTTCGATACCAGCAACCGGCTCTACTTCGAAGCCCTCGACGAGGAGAGCCTGAGAGATATACTGGAGAACGAGAGTACTGCACACACGGGCGAATCAACCGATAACGCGCCACCTTCTATCGTCCAGTTCGGCGGGCAGACGGCGGTGAACCTGGCCAACCCGCTGGCCAACGCGGGCATGCCGATAATCGGCTCCAGTGCCGACGCGATAGACCTCGCCGAAGACAGGAAAAGGTTCGAACTGTTCCTCGATGAGCTCTCGATACCCCAGCCACCCGGCGCTGGCATAACGTCGCTGGACGAGGGGCTGAGGATAGCGGAGATAATCGGCTACCCGGTGATGGTACGTCCCAGCTTCGTGCTGGGCGGACGCGCCATGGAGATAGTCCACAACAACACCGATTTGAAAAGATACATCGGCCTGGCGATGGAGCTGGACGCCAGCCATCCCGTCCTCATCGATAAATACCTCCAGGGTAAAGAAGTGGAGGTGGACGCCATCGGCGACGGCGAAACGGTGCTCATCCCCGGCATCATGGAGCACATTGAACGGGCGGGCGTGCACAGCGGCGATTCCATGGCGGTCTATCCGGGCGTCAACCTCACCCGGGAGGAAATAGATACCATCATCGACTACACGATACGCATCGGGCTGGGACTGAAAATAAACGGTCTAATGAATATCCAGTTCGTCATCATGCCCGGCAGCGAAGAGAAAAAGTCGTCGGTCTTCGTTCTGGAAGTCAATCCCCGCGCCAGCCGAACCGTGCCCTTCATATCGAAAGTCACCGGCGTGCCGATGATAAAGGTCGCCACGCGGGTGATGCTCGGCAGCAGCCTCAAATCGCAAGGCTACAGCAGCGGGCTCTGGCCGGTGAGTAATCTGATAGCGATTAAAGCCCCGGTATTCTCGATGTCCAAGCTAACCGGGGTGGACACCCACCTCGGCCCGGAAATGAAGTCGACGGGCGAGGTAATGGGCATCGACTATACCTTCGAGGCAGCCCTGGCCAAAGCCATCGTGGCGGCGGGACTGTCCCTGCCGCCGGAGAGCGGCGTCCTCTTCAGCATCGCTGACCGGGACAAGGCGGAGGCGCTACCGGTAATCAAGAAGCTGGCAGGAGCGGGCACTAAGATATACGCCACCGAGGGCACCGCCCTGATGATAGAGGCGGCGGGCGTACCCGTAACCATGACCAGCAAGAAACTCGACGAAGGCCACCCGAATATCATCGACCTCATCAACGACGGAACCATCAGCGGCGTGGTCAATACCCTGACCGGCGGCAACGTACCTTTCCGGGACGGGTTTTACATACGCCGGGCGGCGGTGGAGAAACGCATCCCCTGCTTCACCTCGCTGGACACGATACGCACCGCCGTGGCGACAATAACCGGAGGCAGCCTGACCTATACCGTCCAGCCCCTCCCCGACTACCGCAACAAGGAGCCGTCATGAAGCAGATAACCACGCCGATAATCTCCCGCAGCGAGGTACTGCCGGGAACATACCACGTCAGGCTGGAAGCCCCGGAGATAGTCAATGGTGCGAAACCGGGCCAGTTCGTGATGGTGCGCTGCGGCGAGGACACGGTGGTGCCACGTCCGTTCAGCATCCACAGGGTCGAAGGCAGCGTGCTGACGCTCCTGTTTAACGTCGTCGGCCGGGGTACAAACTGGCTTTCACAGCGGAAAAAGGGAGAAATATTGAACTTTTTCGGTCCGCTGGGCAACGGATTTTATAAAAAGCCCAATGCCAGGAACGTGCTGATTGTAGCCGGAGGTATCGGCATCGCCCCGCTCTGTTTCCTGGCAAATGAATTACTGAAAGCCGGCTTAAAGGTAACCCTCATCAACGGGGCAAGTACCGCCGACTGCCTGCTGCCGGTATCCACTTCCCAGAAGCTCTACGACGAAGGTCTGAAGCCAGGCAGCCTCAACGTGGTCAACGCCACCGAGGACGGCAGCGAAGGATATAAAGGGATGGCCACCGACCTGATACCCGCCTACCTGGAAGGCATCGACCAGGTCTTCGCCTGCGGACCAATGGAGATGTACCGTACAATGGCCAAAATGCCTGAGCTTAAAGGTATGTCCGTGCAGGTATCGATGGAGATAATGATGGGTTGCGGGGTGGGGGTGTGCTACAGCTGCACTATTAAAACCAGAAAGGGTATAAAGCAGGTATGCAGGGACGGGCCGGTGTTCGAGATGGAAGAGTTGTATTTTCAATAATGAAGAGGGATAACAAAACAGTACAATTATAATTATGATTTAATGATATTTAGTACCGAGACAAGGAGAGCCAATGGCGAAGACAAAATACGGCCAGTACTTTACCACTGAATGCGTGAAAGCAGACTCGAATAAGGAGAGGGGTTCCATCACCAGCACGCGTCACCTAGAAACCTTCGGCGGGGGACACCTCTCGGTTGATAGTATTTTCATCTCAAGGCCCCACCAGATGATATCCCAGCCCCACAAACACGAGTTTCCCCAGTACCTGCACTTTTTTTCGGCGAATCCTGATGATGGGACGGACTTCGATGCCGAAATCGAGATTTCACTGGGTGAAGAGCAGGAGAAGCACATCATCACCAGACCCACGGCGGTTTACGTACCGGCGGGCCTTCATCATGGCCCGTTAAACTTCGCCAGAGTTAATAAACCGGTGCTGTTCCTGGATATCGCGGTCACCGCTAAATATTCACGGGTAGGCAACACGCCAGATTAGATATACATGAGGGGGCGGATTTAAGGGGAGGAATAAATCACTATTGGCTTTTAAACGGTAGTGCCTTCGACGAGTCCGTGGCTGAGAAATACCGTCATCTGCGCCATGACCTGATTTCGTGAGAGGCCGGTATAGTAGGCGATATCCTCCAGCGGGGCGCTGCCGTGGCGGTAGAGATAATTGAGTATCTTATAGTCTTCGCCGGCGGCTTCGGCCTCATCCGCCGAGGCTATTCGCTTCCTGAACCTGGCGGTACCTTCATCGGTCAGCATATACCCGGTCATTTTCCCTGCTCCGGCTGCCAGCAAAGTCCTGTAAAGCTGCGGCAATGATGATTATACTCCCGCTAATCTTTTTGTCAATAGTACCTTAGATTATGAATATTATATACATTTAGTATTAATATATTTCATAATTATACGAGGCTCTTTCGTTATCGGCTGCTTTTTCCTATAATATGCAGTGGAGGTTTTATCAATGGTCATTACCAGACAAATTACGCTCGATACCAGGGGAAACGGGGATATCGCCGATATTACCGGGGAGGTCGCCGAAGCAGTAGCGGCATCGGAAATAACCATCGGGACGGTAACGGTCTTTATCGCGGGATCGACGGCCGGAGTTACCACGGTGGAATACGAACCGGGACTGGTAGCCGACCTCCAGGAGCTCTGGGAACGGGTTGCCCCCTCCGATATCGAGTACCAGCACAACCGGCGCTGGCACGACGGTAACGGGCACTCGCACGTGCGCGCCTCGCTGCTGGGAGCCTCGCTGACGGTACCTTTCGAGAAGAAGAGCCTGATACTGGGGACCTGGCAGCAGATAGTGGTCGTTGACTTCGATAACCGGGCGAGGTCGCGGCAGGTGATACTGCAGATAATCGGTGATAATTAGCTTGCTTAAATCAGGTTATTGAGCTATAATGTTAACGAAAACAAGGCTCTCAAGAAGGCGGTGCGATAATGGCAAATCAAGTAGGTAAAAGATATCGATGCACCAAGTGCGGTGCTGAGATGATAATCACCAAGGGAGGCAACGGCACGATTACCTGTTGCGGCCAGCCTATGGAGCAGAAAAAATAAGACGACCCGGTTGGGTACAGGAGGTACCAAATTGGCAAGCCAACTAGGGAAAAGATATCGCTGCGGAAAATGCGGCACCGAAGCACTCTGTACTAAAGCGGGCGAGGGTAAACTGACCTGCTGCGACCAGGAAATGGAAGTACAGGAAGCCAAGGCTATTCCGTCCTCAGACTAGACATACCGACAAGAAAAAACGCAATCAAGCTGTAAATATAACATAAGGTACTTTTATCTTTAGAGTTCTACGGATTACTCAGCCTTGGCTTTTTTGGCTCTTGTTCTGGGCTTGGTCTTAGCCTTGGCCTTGGGTTTGGCTTCGGCCTTAGCTTTAGCTTCAGCTTTACCTTCGGTTTCAGCTTCGGCTTCCGGTTGGGACTCCGGTTCGGGCTCGACAGCAGCCTGAGCCGATGCCTGATTGAGTTTCTTCATCAATCTGGCTTTACGCCGGGCAACATTACTGGCGTGGAGAATCCCCTTATTGGCGGCTTTATCAAGGGAAGAAACCGCCGCTACCACCGCCTTCTGCGCCTCTTCGAGTTCACCGGTAAATATCAGCTTTTCCGCCCTGGTGATACCGGTCTTGATTTCACTACGCACAGATTTATTACGAAGTCGCCTGCGGGAAGCGACACGCGCCTGTTTTTCAGCCGATTTACTGGTCAATATCTACCTCCAAAATTCGTATTAGTCGGGTTTCTTTATCTCAATCATCGATTTCGAGGAATTTACCTTAGCCTTCTTCACAACTGCATCGCCCATCCGGGAAACGCCCAGCACGCTCTTAACGGCATCGATTTTCTTCATTACCTGACTCAGGTGAGTCAATCCCCGGGTTTCCAGCGTTAAATCCACGGTGATTTTATGATTGTCACCCTCAGCCATCTTCACACCGGCGATATTCACCTGCTCTTCAGCCACCACCGTGGTAATATCACTCATCAATCCCACCCTGTCCCAAGCTTCCACCTGGATATTCACCGGATATAATAAATCGCTCTGTCCCCACTCAACGTTAACCAGTCTTTCTTTCTCTTTCTCGTTGACAACATTCTGGCAGTCGGCACGGTGAATGGTGACCCCCCGGTTGCGGGTGATATAACCTATAATATTATCTCCGGGCAGCGGATTACAACAATCCGCCAGATTGGTCACCAGGTCACCGACACCCAGCACTCGCACCGCCGACGGCGATACCCGGCGTGGCGGGGCTGCCTCGGGGAGTTCCGGCTCCTCTTCCCGGGATGCCAGCTTAAAGACAAGCTGAGGAGCGGTAATGGCGCCGTTGCCGAGAGCCGCCAGGAAGTCATCCGGATTTGTATAGCCGAACATCTCCGCCAGCAACTGCCGGTCTATCTGCATTCCCAGGTGACGCAGCTCCTTCTCCAGAATGAGTCGGCCGTTTTCGATATTTTCAGCGCGTTCCTGCTTATTGAACCACTGGCGTATCTTGTTTCTGGCATGAGAAGTGTGGACGTATCCCAGGTTTTCATTGAGCCAGTCCAGGCTCGGTCCTTTATCCGTCTTGGCGGTGATAATTTCGACCACGTCGCCGTTCCTGAGTTCGTAGTTGAACGCCACTAGACGGTCATTTACCTTGGCCCCGATACAGCGGTGGCCCAGCTCGGTATGGACGCGGTAGGCGAAATCCAGCGGTGTCGAGCCGCGGGGCATATCTTTAATCTCTCCCTTGGGAGTATAGACGAAAACCTGGTCGGTGAAGACATCGGTCTTGATTGCCTCCATGAATTCGTCACCACCCGTTAAGCTGAGGTTCGATTCGATATGCTCTCGCATACGGGCGACGCTTTCACCGAGCTGTTTGTCTTTATGTTCACCCTCCTTATACTTCCAGTGGCTGGCTTCACCGTGCTCGGCCACTTCGTGCATATCATGCGAGCGGATTTGAATTTCCACAGGGGTGGTGCCGAAAGCCCGGACCACGGTGTGAATCGCCCGGTACCCGTTGGGTTTGGGAGTACTTATATAATTATCAAAAGTACCCGGAACGGGATGCCATAGACCGTGGATAGCGCCGAAAGCGTTGTAGCAATCGCTTTCATCAACAATCACCCTTACCGCAAAGATATCATATATTTTATCGAAGTGCCTGCCCATGGCAGCATACTTCTTTTTCTTGCGATAAATGCCATAAATATGCTTGAGCCGTCCGGATATATCAGCTACCAGCCCGACACGGTCAAACTCCGTTTCCAGGGCGTGAATCACTCTCCTGATAAAACTCTGCCACTGTTTCTGCTGCGAATTGATCTCCTTTTCAATATCGTCGTACATCTCGGGGTCGATATACTGAAAGGCAAGGTCCTCCAGTTCTGATTTCCATTCCCATATCCCCAGGACGTTCGCCAGAGGGGCATATATCTCCATGGTCTCCCTAGCAATGGCTAACTGCCGTTCTGCGGGCAGAGCATCCAGGGTACGCATATTGTGGAGTCGGTCAGCCAGCTTGATAAAAACGACGCGGAGGTCTTCCGCCATGGTAATCAGCATCTTCTTAAAGTTATCCGCCTGATTAGAAGTCACCACGGCGCCCGAAGCCGTTGAAGAGACCTGCTTGAGCTTGGTCACGCCATCCACGAGCCTGGCTATTTCCGAACCGAACCTGGACTTGATTTCCTCTACGGGCAGACCGCAGTCCTCGGGGATATCATGCAGCAGGCCCGCCGCTAGGGTACTGTGGTCGAGCTGGAACTCCGCCAGTATCATAGCCGTCTGTAAAGGATGTTCCAGATACGGGTCTCCGGAAAGCCTTGTCTGGCCCCGGTGTTTCTCCGCAGCGTAATGATAGGCATCCTCCACCACCGATATCTTCTCGGGCGGAAGATACTCACGGGCTTTTTTCAGAAGTGTCCTGAAATGCATCACGCCCCACTATAAAACGAGGAAAATCAAGCCTTTAAATTTACGCTATATAACAAGGTAAAGATATATTTTCAGTATATCCCAAAAGAATTCCAGTGTAAATGCTGCCTTTACAAATACAGGGTCAATCCTGTATTCTAGCCTTTAGAAAACAGGGGGAAGCAGATTGTACCAGGCAGCACGCGGGACCTCAGATATACTACCGGAAGAGCAACCTTACTGGCACTATGTTGAGCAGAAAGCCGCCGATATTTGCCGACTTTACGGGTACCAGCGAATAGACACCCCTATATTCGAGGATACCAGCCTGTTCAGTCGCAGCGCCGGTGAATATTCCGATATCGTCCAGAAAGAAATGTATACCTTCGAAGATCGCGGCGGTAACAGCCTGACGCTCAAACCCGAGGGCACCCCTCCGGTTTGCCGGGCTTACATCCAGCACGGACTATCCAACCGGCCGCAACCGGTGAAACTCTATTACATTACCCCGATATTCCGGTACGACCGCCCCCAGGCAGGACGCTACCGTCAGCACTACCAGTTCGGCTGCGAGGCCATCGGGGAGGCGGACGCCGCCCTGGACGCCGAGGTAATCGAGATGTCATGGCAATTCTTTAAATCGCTGGGACTGACCCGTTTTTCCCTCCAGATTAACAGCATCGGCTGCAAGCAGTGCCGTCCGGGATACTTGGTGGAACTGACGGAATATTATGCCGGGTACAGGGCGGAGTTGTGTAAGGACTGTAAAACACGACTCGAGAAAAATCCCCTGCGGCTGCTCGACTGCAAACAGGCGGGCTGCCAGAGGCTGGCCGATGCCGCGCCCAGGAATCTCGACTACTTGTGTTTTGAGTGTAAGGAGCATTTTAACAATCTTCAAAAATACCTAGAGATTCTAAGTATTCCGTTCGAAGTGAATCACCGGCTGGTACGGGGGCTGGATTATTACACCCGCACCGTGTTCGAATTTCAGCCGGAGGAAGAAGGCAGCCAGAGCACTCTGGGCGGCGGTGGCCGGTACGATTACCTTATCGAAGAGCTGGGTGGCAAGCCGACGCCGGGGATAGGGCTGGCGATAGGCATCGAACGGACCATATTGAACCTGAAAAAAGAAAATGTCAGGGTACCCATTCTTCCCGGGTTGAAAGTACTCATGACTAACGTGGGAGAGGAAACCAGGGACGAATCGATGAAAATCGCGGCGATGTTACGCCGGGAAGGAATAAGCGCCACCAGCACCGCGGGCGGTAAGAGCCTGAAAGCCCAGCTGAGGCAGGCCAACTCGCTGGGAGTACGTTATGCGATAATCATCGGGGAGAACGAGGTAAAAACCGGTACGGTGACGGTACGTGACATGGCGGATTCCAGCCAGAAAACCGTACCGGTAAGTGATTTGGTGTCTTTTATTAAAAAAGAAGCCTGATTCTTAATAATATCTTTATAAAAATATGCTAACCTTTTCTTAATTCTATCGTTTTATTCAATAAATAGTAACTTTTTTGCCTGTTTACGAATATATATATTGAATTGAAACAGACATTCTAAACATATTTTACATTGCTTATGTAAATCAGCCTCCAGGGGTATTGACATTTGATGCTAATGTGCTATAGTGGATATGAAGTATACTCTGCTAGAGGTGTGCTTCGATGAAGAAAGGGGGTGATGCTATCGTAATGACCCGCAGGGGAACAGCGAGCCGATGCGCTCGACTCACACCACTTACATGGAAATGTATCTCCGTAAAAAACCATTATGGAAAATGGCAAGCAATTACGGAGGTATAGTGATATCAAAAAACTAGAAAATATCCTAATAAGGATAAGGAGAAACTAAAAACCAATGAAAAAGAAAATAATTAAATTATGGGGCGTCGGCATGATTGTCGTGCTGATGGCGTCTCTCTTTATTGTAGGGGCGACACCAGCATCGGCAGCCACGTTGTCCTACTCCCTGCAGGCTCTCCCTGGTGCATTTAACCAGGTAGCGGCCGGCACGGATGTAGCCCTGGTACAGGTTGCCCCCAACGGAGATATTTATGCCGTTAATCCTCTGGCAGCCCCGAATGGTATCTATAAATCCGTAGACGGTGGCCGCACCTGGGGAGTAGCTCCCGTGACACTCGGTGTAGCCGGTGATTTAATTGTCGACCTGAAGATTTCACCGAGCTACGAGACCGACGGTACTGTAGTTGCCCTTGTGAATCCCGCTGCCGGTGGTTCTCTCGTCTATATCTCCGAGAACTTCGGCGTTACCTACGCGGTTCTTGGTGCTGCGGTATCAGCCGGTACCGAGGTAGGTATGTCACTGGCTATCTCGCCTATTTACAACAGCGGCGGCCAGATAATGGTCGGAACTTCCGATACCGCTATTGCTGCTTGGGGTGATGTCTATATCTGGGGCACCGTAGCTGCTCCTTATGTTTGGACTGCGCAGGCTGTTGGCGGCGGTGTTGAAGATGTCACGGCTGTAGCTTTCTCTTCAAGTTACCAGTTCGACTACACGATACTGGCAGTAAGCTCAACAGCTGCCGGCACCTTCCTGCACACCAAAGTGGCAGCCAATCCCTGGGATGCCACGGTAGGTATAGGGATTGCGGCTACTATCGCGACTCCTACTTTAGCTATCCAGGCACCGGGAACCGGTGGTGGCCAAGACATTATTAGTGCCGCAATCGCCCTCCCCAGCGACTTCCAGGCAAATGCCTGGCCGACCCGTGCCATATTATACGTGGCCGTACGCAGCCAGAACGCCGATGATAAAATTTACCGCGTCATGGCGGGTAGCGGCCTTGCCGGAGTAGCGATGGACCCGAACCAGGTATCGGGCTTCCCGGCCGCCGGTGACGATGAAGTCAGCAGCATTGACTTCATTGGCGATACGGCTACCGGCTCTCTGATAGTCGGTTATGCCGCTTCTACGGCGGTACAGCGCTCCAACAATCCCGGCTCCGCCCTGGCAACGTTCTCTG